>JGI20225J20221_1001863_pt1 | contig 24951 bp, 18 predicted proteins | sample BioMet4_FD_20221 | JGI IMG/M metagenome (IMG submission 20221)
GCTGACGAAGCAACCCTTCCTGTAGGCTATAAGTTCATTGGCAATTGCGCGATCAGTGTAGGAATACATGATGGTCCAGATTCAATCGTGTCTTCTTATCCGCTTTTCATAACCTGCATTAAGCACAACCGATTGACTAACATCGAGTATGTAACTCTCGCATGGATAGCTGATGGAGCCCAATGTTCTGTTACCGTGGAAAGGAAAATCATCGCCAAGAAGAGTCAGATTGTTGACCTCGCAAGCTATGGCCTTCCCATCACAAGCACAAATGCGGACAAAATAATCGACTACCTTTTCGCATATGAGAAGACAAACGCACACTGTATCGACAAGGTAGAGGCAACCCATAAACTCGGATGGACGCCCGACATGGAAGGATTTCTATGGGGCCGACAGTTCTTCCTCGGGCAAAACCCTGATCCTACGTCCGGCAAGAAACCAGTCATCGAGTTCTTGGGACGGGACCAGGGAGATGAACAAATTGCAGATGGCTTTTGTTCAAAAGGTAATTATCGAGAGTGGATTTCTTTGGTCAACGATATTTTGATCTATCCTGACGTGGCATTCCTTCTTTATGCTTCGTTAGCGACGCCATTGCTTCCCGTCTTGGGAGTACAGAACTTCTCTTTGGAGTTATCAAACCCGAGCTCTTCAGGAAAGACATCGGCACTGCTGCTTGGTGCTTCAGCTTGGGGCGCTCCAGAACTCCATTCAAGCTCATTTGTCAACACATGGTTCGCGACGCCTGTGTGGATCGGCAGAGCGGCGTCCATTCTGAACGGATTGCCTCTGTATCTTGACGAGACAAAGTTGGTCCACTCCCAAGACCGAAGGGAACGGGCTGGGGAAATCGTCAGTAGAACCTTCTACATGATCACAGCCGGAAAGGATAAGGCCAGGGGAACGCTTCAAGGAACTGAAAGGACAGAACCGTTTAGAACTATTCTTTTCTCAACAGGCGAAAGCCCAAGTCTTAACCTCAGCAATAATGGTGGTTCAAGAGGTAGATTGATTGATCTTTGCGGAAACCCATTTTTCAAGACCGATGCTGAAAGCAAATCAGTCGTCGACAGGGTTAACTGGACCATTCAGGACAACTATGGTCATGCTGGACCTAGAGTAGTTCAATTTATCCTTGCCCATCGCGATCAATGGAACTTCTGGAAAGAGGCATATCGAGAAGCAGATTCTATACTGACGAAATCAGAAGCAATGAGTCCTATTGAAATGAGACTCGGCGAGTACTTTGCTTTTGTTACAACTGCGATTCCGATCATCCATGCGGCTCTTCCCGAACTCAGAAGAGATAGGCCTGTCAAAGAACTATTAAAATCTGTTTGGGACAGGGCCAGAAATGAAGCAAAAGAAGCGGATGTCTTGACAAAAGTATTAAATATCATCCAAAGTTTTATCATCAACAACAATGAAATGATTTATTCGAAGGCTTTAAATGAAGACAATGTTCCCTGGGATAGAAAATCATACATCGGATACCAAGATATTGACTCCAGTGACAACTGGTCCTTTGTCGGTCTGTACCCTGAAGTCTTCAATGAACTGCTCAAGAAGAATGGTTATGATCCTTCGACGGTCTTGAAAGATTTGAAGCTAAAGAACTTTTTGTCACTTCCATCTTCAAAGGGTTATGCTAAAGACGTCAAAATTCCTGGGACATCTGTAAAAGGCAAGATGAAAGGTTTAAGTCTGTATTGTCTCAACAAAGAAGCATTTAATTTCAATTAAAGAATGATCCTGATTTTCTTAGACGTCTGGACAGAGCTCTCCTGTGACATCTACATCAAAGGAGTAGTTCTTCATCACCTTAACCTTCGACTTTTCTTAATCATCTTTAAATTTAATAATAATTATAAATAATATATAATATAAAATTTATTGAAAAAATATTTTTTATAAAAATTCTTAAAAGGGGAAGGGATGGTGGCGTCAACTTTTGGGGTGATTGTCCAGACGTCTAAGAAGTTGTCTCAGCAGGTGAAGTAAAATACTCATGAAGATGAAGAAAAATTCTAAGGAGAAAGAAAATGGTTTACAATAACTTCATTTTGTCTTTTCAACTTGATCCAGTCATGTTTAATCCTTTCATTGATATAAATAAAGTTTGCGTCGAGTGTGTCAACGATGAAGGTGAACATTATACGGTAGTCATTGATGACGATCCGCCACCGTCTAATTTTAGAACATCATCTAAAAATGACGAAAAATCAACACCTGATGCTAATCCATCTGAAGACGATTGTCCTGAATCCACTGATGTAACGAAAAGTTGCTACCAATGTCGATTCTGTATACAGTCGGGCGAATTGTCAGAAGGTTCTGATTCATATGTATGCTCTAGAGATGGAGAGACTTTATCAAGCAAGCGGAAATGTCACGCTCAATGTTTTTGCTTCTGCGAAAAGGATGACGATCCTAATGAGGAAGATTTTCAATAAACTTCCTTAACCATTTTCTAAAATATCATAAAGATATTGTTTCTCAGTAATGAAAAAGACTTTGAAGTTGCTCCAGTAGCGATGACAAGTAAATATTTTAAACTCAAGAGAAGTTTCCATACAGCTATTAATGTTATGGGGGCCTTGCAGTTTATCCAGTCTCAGTGCCGTTGTTGTACGGACGATCCTTAACCTGAAAGGNTCGAGGTCAATAAACAAGAACTGAGTTGATTTTCAATCAACTGGTGCCAACCCGTCAATGGTGACAACGATGGGGGAAGGGCTGAGACCGAAGAACCAGCCTGCTTTCAGTATCATACTGATTAGATCAAGGTGGCCCATATATCAAATGATGTTCGTGACAAACAGAAATTGCTTATCTCTATAAGCACAGGAAGGGGAATCAGGAATTACCTCTTTCGGGTATATGGATGCGTTTAGATGTTGGATGGTTCCGAATAGATTGGATAAATGACCAAGGGAAGCCCATGCTTGTAAAGAGATATGGGTGTCAGCGTACTTGTAAGGAGTACCCCGAAATGATGTTCCCCGTGATGCGAGACGAAACTTCGAATGGTTCAGTTTAAATGAAGACTGTCGTCGTGAACGAGCAAGAAGAAAACAACGTCTTGGAAATTATAGGGGCTCTTAGTCTAGAGCTTCGGTAACATTTACATAGTTTTCAGTCTATCTTGCATCTATTCAAAAAAGGGGAACATCATTTCGGGATCGCCGGATACGAGAAAATCGTATGTCCGGTGGTGATACGGAGCTTGGGATTGGTGACAGTCCTATTCGACCGGGTGCTCATCGGCGTCATCGGGATTATCCGTGGCGCTTGATGGGCGGCTGTCGTGTTCGGATTGAAACGGCAGCCTCCTGGGTAACACCAGGAGGTTGTTTTTGTTTCTGACCTGGGGATGGGGTCAATTTTCGGCGCTGATTTTCTTGGTCCTCGTAGTGTCTAACGGCGGCGTCCTGGTTGAGTTGGTAGTTGCCGTTTCTCTGCCCCGGCCCTTCCCCAGGACCGGCCCCTCCCCCTCCCGGAAAATCGACCTCGTATACTCCCCTCTCCTGCGAATTTGGGGCTGTCCCTATGGTTTGGCCTCCCCCGACCCCGAAAACCCCGGAAATCGCGTCCTCCACCCAATGGCCGATTCCAGCACGCGGAAAATGACGATTTCAGGGCCAGAATCAGCAAAAAACAGGCTAAATCAAGTAATTTCGAGCGTAAATACTGTGATTTTTGCGCAGATATACAGATATATTACCCATATAACCATTATCAACAAAGGAGCGATTATGTCGACCAAGAAGNATACCACGGATACGTCCCTGGAGATGGGCTCCGAACCCAAGAAGCGTCCCGAGTCAAAGTACAATGCTGCGACTCTTCGGGAGTGCATCAAGGAGGGGCTCGACGCCAAGTCGATCATGGAACGGATGGGCATTACTCATAAGCCGACACTCAAGCACTACGTGCTGCGGCTCATCAGCGATGACCGGGCCTTTTACGACGTGAAGGGGCTCTACCTCAAGAGTTCGAGTCGGCCTTACGTCAACAAGAAGGGTGTCGTCTGTTTCAACATCCACAAGGTGGACCTGGGCGAACTGGAGCTCAAGGAGGGTGACGAGTTCGCTATCACTGCCGAGGACGGCCGAATCATTCTGACGGTCATTTAACGTGAACCTGTTGATAATGCCATACTCTTCGGAGGTGGCATTTTCTTCTTTTTCAATCCCGCTTTTTATCTTCTGCGCAACAGATTGTCTGGTTCGCGCTTCCACATGGCCTCTCGCAACTACTGGTTAAATGGACGAAAATATACAGATATGAATTCATTATAATAGCGGAAACTCAACAAAAGGGAAGACCGTTATTACGGAGAAACGTACATTCAGACCAGAGGTCTGGACTAGTTGTTGAATTACAACGGGATATCCCAGCATCAGCCGGGATGTCCCCACCGACCCTGGTTTTGAATGTTCGATATGGTGGGTTTTAAAATGGAAAACCATCTTTACAAGGGAGGTGCTCATGAAAGTTGAGCCCATTATCGACCTCAAGAACATCAAGAGCATCAAAAAACTCTTGATCAATCAACCGAGAAATCGGCTCCTGTTCATCATGGGGATCAATTCAGGTCTCCGGGTACAGGACATCTTGGCCCTTAAAGTCTCCGATGTGAAGGATTGCAAAATAGGCGACCGCATCGGCCTCAAGGAAAAGAAAACTGGCAAGGAAAACATCTTCATCATGAACAAGGAAATCAAGAGTGCTCTCGAAGAGCATCTTGCGACTACGGAACTTGAAGATGACCATTACCTGTTTAAAAGCAGGAAGGGGAGAAATTATCCGCTGACCACCTACGCCGTCACGATGATGGTGCAACGGTGGTGCGACGAGATCAACCTTTCAGGCAACTTTGGAGCACACACCCTTCGGAAAACCTGGTGCTATCACCAGCGGAAGACCTTCGGGGTCTCCTGGGAGTTGCTGGCAAAACGCTTAAACCACAGTAGCCCTTCGATAACTCGACGTTATCTTGGGGTCCAAGAGGAGGAAGTTGAAGAGATTCTGCTGAATACGATTTAGCTTCTTTCCAAAAGGGGCGTTCTGCCCCTTTCTTTGAGATTTCTGAACAACATCTGGCTACTCGAATCAAACTGTTTCGGCAGCTTGTTTCGGTTCTCGCAGTTCATTTCGAAATTACTAAATCAACTTGCACTTGGAGGTGCTTATGAGCGTTTATCAACGTGATGGGCGTTATATGGTCTGTTTTCATGAAAACGGCAAACGGCACGATAAATCTTTTGGCCGAGGCGACGAGGCTCGACTTCGGGCTGAGGCTTTCGACCTTGCTGTCAAGCGGGCCAAGGAGATTGGTCTGCCGATCCCTGATCCAGAATCGATCACCCTTGGAGTCCAGGGAACTGTCCAGAGTCCGTCTGTGACCCAGGTGGCGACGGAGGTTGCTGCTGGAGAGGTGGCATTGCCAGAAGTGGTTCCGGTAGGAGCAGATGGGGCGGTTGCTGCGCCAGTGGCTTCATGTGTCACCCCAAAGCCTCAGGTTGTGTCGGTGGCTTCGGTTGGGAACAAGTCTGGCGGGATTACTTTCGGTGAGCTGTCGAGGATGTACCTGGACCACTTGCGGGTCTCGGGAAGGACGGACAGGCACATCATCTCCCTGGCCGGGTTGCTCAAGAACATGTTCTTCGGCGTGATCGGCAGGGACACACCTGTTGAAAGCATGAGCTATTTGAAGAACATCGTTCCGTTTATCAGGCAGATGCAGGGGGTTAGCCCGCAAACGAAGAAACCCCGGTCCCAGGCCTGCGTGAATCGATACTGCGACTACCTGGACGCCATGTTCAACTTCGGCATCGAGATGGAGCTCATCGTCAGGAACCCTATGAAAGGACGGAAGAAAGCGAAGGAGCGCCCCCGTGATGTCCAGGTCAACGTTGATGACCTCCGCCGGATTATGGACTATGCTGCACCCCATATCCGTTGGGCGATGGAGGTGTGCTTCAACCTGGGCACCCGGCCTGGCCCCTCGGAGTTATTCGCGCTTCGCTGGGAGCACGTGGATTTCGAGAAGTCCACGGTCCGGATTTACGCGACCAAGACGAAGACCTTTCGGACTGTCCCGGTAACGCCGGCCTTTCTGGAGCGTTTGCGAGAGATGCGGGACAAGAGCCAGTCTTCGTACATCATCGAGTACCGGGGGAAGCCGGTGACGACGATTCGGAAGAGCTTCAATACCGCATGTGACCTCGCCGGGATCAAGGTGCCGGTCAGGATGTACGATTTGCGCCATCTCTTCGCGACAACCATGCTCAGCAATGGTGCGGACTTGGCAGCCGTCTCGAAGCTGATGGGGCACTCGACCGTGAAGATGACCGCTGATGTCTACTACCACTATCTTGAAGGTGAGAAGGAAAAGGCGGTAGGGAAGTTGCCCAGCCTTGTTGGAGTTTGAGAGTGGAATTGATAGCGAGAGGTTCTTCGGAGCCTCTCGCCTAGTGGGTCTTACGATAAACAAAAGTTGCCATTGCCATTATGGCTCTGCTTAGCACTTCGGTCTTACCCTGAGGTTCGAGGAGATGATGCCGCTTGCATTCTGATTTCACTTGAACTAAACATTCTCGGTATTTGTGGAGGGTAGGTGAGCTGCGCGTCTATGCCTATCCAGCTAGAATTTTTGGAAAAGGTTCGACATTGTACACAACATTTTTTACATGAGTTTCATAGGCTATGCAAAACGGCCTATGTATTAATTGGAGCGGAAAATGTCGCAAATGACAATGAACGTATTTGGTGCTTTTTTTAAGTGCAACGACAACAATGCTAGCCAACTAACCTTCCGGAGATTTTTATGAATTTAAAACGAATTGCTATTGCTATTTTTACAGTTGTTGGCTTAGCACTCGTCATTTATCTTTTAAACCAACACCAGCAACAATCTATTAAAATTGGGATTATTGAACCGATGGTGCATCAGGCTGTTGCGGATGTTGCCCAGGGAATCAAGGACGGCCTTACACCTGAAAATAAAAATAAATTCATTGTAATTACGAAAAATGCTAATGGTGACGCCTCTGTCATACCACAAATAATCGCCAACTACAAAGACGCGGGGGTACAAATTTTTGTTCCAATATTTACAGCAACAGCGCAGGCAACAAAGAAAAATTGCAGCAATGATATTGTAATATTTGCTGCGGTTACCGATCCAGTGGCAGCTGGTCTTGTTACTGATCCCAATGCTCCAGAAGGCAATATTACGGGTGTTAGTGATCTTTGGCCAATATCCGCCGAATTTAATCTTATTCGAGAGATCCTGCCACAGGCTTCTCGTATGGGAATTATCTTTGATCCCAACGACCCTAGTTCCGCTGCCACCTTGCCACTAATTCGTAGTCAGGCAAAAATTAAACATTTTGACATTGTTGAGAAGTCTGCTCATTCAATTACTGAAATAGCTGAGGCATTACCATATTTTAAAGATAAAGTTGATTTTATTTTTACTGCAAATGATGTGACTATTACCCAGGCTTTCCCGGCGCTTGTTGCGTACTGCGTTGAGAACAAAATTCCTCTTTTTGCAGGGGACTATTCTTCTGTCGAACGAGGGGCAATAGCTGCCGTTGGACAGAATTATTATAATGTAGGTCAAGAAGTTGCTAAATTAATTATATCTGTTAGCCAAGGGAAACCTGTAAAGAATCTCCCTGTCCGTTACACGGAAGGAGGAGATTTATACATTAATTTAATAGCAGCCAAAAAAATGGGCGTGACTATACCGGATTCTCTCCGCACCAGGGCGAAACAAATGTACAACACAATATCTGAGGGGAAAGGCAAATGAGTTCATCTATAGGTCAAGTACAATATTTTCCACTAGATATCCGCTCTTCTGCCATCCATGGCAAAGGGATTTTCGCAAAGACTAATATACCATCCGGTATGCTCGTTTATGCTTCAGATGATTATAGCATCACGCCTTCTCCAATTTATGCAAGTATCCAAAGGAGTTCCAATACCCACCTCCTTGACGGGATGCTTCGCTGGGAAAACCATTCATGTGAACCAAATAGTTATTTGCAATTTGACGACAGAATAATTCAATTAATTACAGTAGTATCCGTAGAATCTGGGCAAGAGATCGTTTGCGACTATAGGAATACTGAAGATTCAATCCCTGCAGAATTCCGATGCAACTGCGGGTATTGCGATGGAAGTTTAATTAAATAGTACAATCATATGTATCAGCTATTATCTATTATTGAATTAACTGCAATTTTGTCATTTGTTACCATTGCTATTATTTTTACATTTCGTTTTGCTGGCTTTCCTGATTTATCTGTTGATGGAGTGTTTTCCTTAGGTGCTATAACTTTTGCTAAATTAATCTACCTAGGGTGGGGGATATCATCTGCTCTCGCAGGAGCTGCATTCGCTGGTTTATTAATTGGAGTAGTCACTGCGTATATTGCTAATCGCTTAAGGATTAATCCTTTGCTTGCTAGCGTAGTGATCTTAACAATCCTATATTCGTTCAATTTACGTATATTAGGAAGGGCTAATCTGCCTATATATAGCGTACTAGAATCTGCATTCGGAAATGTTAAGTACCGCATGCTAATACTCTTGACAGTATCCCTTGGAACTTGGTTAGTTATTTTCATATTTTTTAAAACAGAATTCGGCACAGCCTTGCGTACTACCGGGAGTTCACCAGATTTTCTTTCAAGTATCGCCAGAAACCCAAATTTTTTTCGACTTGTACTGGTGTCATTTTCTAGCTGCCTCATAGCTATTTCTGGAGCTTTCCTTGCTCTAAAATTCGGATTTGCCGACGTATCACTTGGGACAGGAACTATCATTATCGGCATTGCCAGTCTTATTATAGGTGAAAAAATATGTGGTCGGGATTCCTTGCTGGTACAACTATTAGCTGCCCCTGTTGGAATATTAATTTATGAGCTTGTCGTTGGGGTAGCTTATTCGTTGGGTATTTCGTCTATTGATGTGAAACTTGGGACGGGATTGATAACTATTGCCTTATTGGCATTGAATAGCGATGAAAGACATAGATTGCTTAATTAGTGTTTTTGATTTAGGGATAGAGTTTGACCAACCTGGAGATAAACCAGTTACTATTTTCAAAGGTGTGAATTTTTCTTTAGCACCAAAAGAGCTTATCGCTTTGATGGGGCCAAATGGTTGTGGGAAGACCACTTTATTACGAATTATTGCTGGCGAATTAACGCAAACATCTGGGAAAATTTTTTTTGTTAATCAAGATGTTGATGGTAGCTTAGTTCACAAAAGGGCACGTTTTATTGGTCGTGTTTCTCAAGAAAGCTATAAATCGCTTGCATCAGAACTAACAGTTGAAGAAAGTTTAGCTTTGGCAAACAAACGGAATTCAAAGCTTGCTTTAAATTTTCCTAAACTAAATGACGTTCTCGATATTATTTCTAAGCTTTCGGAAAAGGCGGCTGATTTTATAATCCAAAGAAAAAATTTAGCAACTAGAATCCTTTCAGGCGGACAGCGTCAATTATTGGCTATTATTGTCGCCGTTCTTGGTCAGCCAAAAGTTCTCTTATTAGATGAGCATCTTGCATCCTTAGATGAGGAGATTAAGATTGTAGCCGATGAGCTTGTTATGTCTGTTGTCAACAATAAAAATGTTTCTGTTTTGGTTGCCAGCCATGATTTTAAATGGGTGGAACGTATGTGCACCAAGGTAGCAAGATTTGAGCGTGGCATAGTTAAGATTAATTTATTGGAGAAAAATGGTCTATGAGTGGTACACGATACGATCTTATTTATTTTACAGCCCTCAGAGAAGAGTGCTATTTTTTAGTCCGGTATCTTCTTGGAAAAAACAGATTGTGTTGTAGAGGCCAAATTGAAAATTTAAAACCTGATCCATTGCTTGGATCTGACTCGTCATTAAAGATGATTGAAATAGATGGGCAGCGCATTGGTGTTGTTACTACTGCAGAGATGGGTGGGGTGCGTTCTGCAGTAAAAATAACTCAACTATGTGAAAATCTTTTGCCACGTTGCGTTGTTGTTGTTGGTTTGTGCGGAGCCTATCGTTCAGATAAAATGCAACCGCATTTGGGTGATATATATGTTGCGGAACAATATGGATATCATTCTTACGGAAAAATTGTTGGCTCGAACAAAATATTTGAGATGCGCGACCTTAGCAATGTTCCTTCCTCGTTTCCGCCTGCATTACTTCAACAAATTATAGCAGAAACTACGTGGGAAAAACAAGCAAAAATTTGGCAACATCAATCTAGCATATCTGATTGGTTTTGCTGGAGCCATAAATCTGGCGAACATTCTTATGCCAGTCAACATGCTGTTATGAATGCCAAAGCTAGTCTTGCAACTTTTCTTAGCGGTGAAGTTGTTGTTGCTAGCAGTAACTATGTTGATACTATAGTTAAAGAAAAAATGCTCAATCGAAAAGCTGTTGCTTTTGATATGGAATCGTATTCAATCGCTTATGTCTGCAGACAATATAATATACCGTGTTTAACAATAAAAGGGATTTCGGATTTTGCCGATGACCCTATTGAGGATAGGACAAAATCCTTAAGTCAGCCTGCCGAATGCAATGCTCCAACACAAGCAGGAAAAAGTGATAATTTTCGGTGTGCTGCGATTGCTGCTGCTTCAGCATTTGCTGTAGCCTGCGATTTGAGTAGGATTAAGAGTTCAAATATGGCTGAAATAAAAAAACCAACTGGCGACAGTATCGAAAATTGTTTAATGCCTCAAGCTCATATTATTTGCCCATACAATCATAGTTCTACTGGGCTTAGAAAATGTATTCAGCTTGACGAAGAAGTAACTTCACGATTAGGAACAGTTACCTGGCTAAGTAGAGTTTTTGATGATGTACGACCCAACAGTTACTCTGATTGTCTTGAAAACCTTTCAAAAATTGTTAAGAACGGCGGATTTGTAACAGTTTTTTTCCCATATTCAGCAGAGTCAATCGTCAATCTATTGATATCTGAATTATCAATAAAGGAAGGGATAAACGGCTGTATTACAAATGATGAATTCAAATCTTTTCGCAAGCTTTTGGGTGAATATGTTCATGGCGACAAGGATGATATGCATAAAAAACAAGATATTAAAAAAATAATTTTAAAATTAAATACTACAGCGAGGGACCTCGATTTATTTAGTCATTTTAGAACCTGGGACACTTTTTGCTTGAATAATCTAAGAATTAATCAACAAAAATGCAGGAGACCATCGTTTTGTAGGATTATTGTGTTTGAAAATAATAGTTTGATTAGAAATTTCAATTCTGATGTATTAAATTTAGCATACCCTGCTCTTCTAGGAAAAACGATGATGACTTTTGGAGTTTCTGCTAATTTTTTAAGACAAAAAGAAGCTGCTGTTGCAGATGTTGTTTTTGCTGAAAACAAGCTGTTCGAAGATGATAACTTTAAGCAGCATAAAGAAAATTGTGAATATCCAAATTTTGTTGCAATGCGTTTTTTTCTTGACGCAAGAACACTGGTCTTCACTGGAACACAATGCGATGAGTTCAAGTTAAATGGGCGCAACAGGACAATGAGCTATGCAAAATCTATTAAAAACCTTTATGCTGTTTGGAATAAATTCTGTGATGATACAACTAAATTTATTCCACTAGACTTTAGTGAAATTTGCAGAGAATTTAACTAAGGGCATGTATGGATTCAATCCGGGCAAGAAATCATGCTTTTACTTTAATTAAAAATATTTTTTAAAGACCAGCTCATAATTGAGTAGCTGCCAAAATTTATCAAATATCATCATAATGTTCAGTAAAAATTCCTAAATAAATATTCAATCCAAAATCACCAATTATTAATTGAACACCTGGGAAACCATCCATGGAAAGCGTCTCTGATAGTATTCTTAATTGTTCAAAATCGATATGGCTTGGCGTAATACTACATTGTCTTGGGTGTGAATGCCATTCTCCAACATAGCGAATATGGTCTAAAGTAAGTGCCATGCACTGATTGACCATCTTTTCTAGACCTTCTGTCCCTCGCAAGAATCCGGTAGGTCGTCCCTCACTGTCGGGAGGAGGTGGCAACGCCCAAATGATTTCAATGCTTTTTTTAGTGATATCCACGACTCCTAGGAGCGCCCCACCAGTTTCGCTTGGAAGCTTATCCTGTCGCATGCCCTGAAGACGGTCAGCTACCAAAGGGAGCAAACGGACTGTCCATTCGTCCAGAGGGTACCTCAAAAGCGCTTCCGGCCGTTGACCCGATACCGTGACGGAACCGTCGTCCCCAAGCTGCCAGACCTGCAGATATGCCTGGGGGGTATCCAATGCCTTGCCCAGCCCTTGGCTTATGAGGCCACTGAGTATCTGGGCGCGGGAAGAGGGCATTCTGGTGGTCATGGCTCTGCAATCACCAGAGTACGGAAGGCGTTCAGGCGGTACCACAAGAATATCCGCCAGGGCGGGAACGTCCAAAATCCTGGCATAGAAGGCCGCCTCAAGGGCCCGAAGGTCAACCTCACGCTCGGCGTCCTCGACCATGAGCACTGCGGCAGTGCCTGCTGGGTTGAAAAAAAAGGCAGCACGGCGTGCCGTAGCCGGTAGATCACAAAGGTGCCGGCTGACCGGGACGGAAGCAGAAGCATCCAATATTATTTCAGCATCATTTAGGGAGTTCTCGATCTGCCCTGCATGGTCGTTAGGCTCGATGACGTCAGCGACGATTCCGCTGGCTTCACATCCGCACACGGTTTTCTGAAGATGATATGCTAAGCATTTGGCCTTTGGAAGGCCTACAAAATTCCCGGAAAGCGCATGCCGCGCCAAGTTATGTGGGAGTAATGTATCATTATCAATGATGGTCCAACCAAAGCGTCCTTCGCGGGCAAGAGAGTCTGCCACAATGGAGCCAACTGCACCCGCGCCAACCATTGCCACCTTTCTCGGGTCACATTTATTTCGGCCGGCCATGCGGGCAGCAAGGTCAGAATCAAAATTTGCAGTTACATTCAGGGGGTCAAGCTGGATATGCTCGACTGCGGCAGGGACAATCGGGCCTGGGTTCAGCACAGGCACGTAGTGGAGGTCTCCTATCCCCTTGTCGTTCTTGTCCAGACGGCCGAGAGATATCCCAACATCCCCCAAAGAGCATTCAGTGACAAACGCTATCAGGCTATAAGCGCCGGTCTGACCAGTTCTCGGATGGATAACTGGCATCTTAACCAATATCCCCAGGTGGGATTCAAAGCGAAACTTCTTCCAAACGTCATCCTCTGAAATCCAAGTGCCTATATTCCCCGCCAGGATATCAAGCACGCTGGTCCCTCTGGCTTCCATCTCAGTATGCAGCATGGCGAGATTGGACGGTGCGGCTCGCAGTCTAGACATCCGGTCAGGTTGGACCTCGCAAGTAATAAAAATGCAGCTTGGGATCATTTTTTTTAGCTTTGGAAGATCAATAGCGCTCGAATACTCAAGTCTTAGCACCCCAGACTCTTCATCGGCCTGAACCACCACCAAGTCGCATCGCTCGTCCGGTTGCTGTTTGAAAACTGGACCGGGCAGGATGACAGTGTTTGAACTTCCAATGAAGTACGGGTCGAGCGGCTGGTTCACCTCGTGAAGCTCGTCCTTGCCGGCCTTTTCAAACCAAATGACTATTCGCTGGAGTAGTTCGGCCGGGGTATAGGTGAGCTTTGCCTCCCGCCACTCCCGGTCATCAATGCAGAGGCTGTAGGGATTTCCCGAACGTACAAGGTTCTGATGGGGGATATCGGGAAAATCCTCCCTGGCGGACATCACGTAAGGGTGCGCATTCGGTGAAAAAAGTATCCCTACGACTTCTTCCCGCAAGAAGGGATAGGGGGACCGTTGCGGGCGGCCTGTGGCTATCCGTACGAGCAGGACCTCATCCCCGGCCTCAAGCCGTCGCGCACCTTCAAGTCTCGCAGAGCCGCTGCCATGGCGGGAAATGAACCTAGCAAAATCCCTAGCCATCGGCTGGAGGAGGTCATCGATCCCGATCTTTTTCAGTGACGCGAACCACGGATGCATAGAGTCGCTAGCCCGCCCTAGAAGTGGTTGACGTAGCTGTACCGATTGCGCTTGCGACGGCAGTAACCATTCTGGCGCCCGAGCGGGTAATTTCAACGCTAAAAGGCTTTGGGGCATGTTGGGTGGGATGTTCCATAGTCACTCTGAACTCGCCATCCTTCTCCTTAATCACGCGGCGGTAGTAAGTAGCGGCCTGCCGATGTGGAGGCTGCAGATTCTGATCCTCCTCTGTCCCCTTCTTCGGGATAGGCTTGCTTGGTGAGGCGATGATACAACCATCGCGGCCCCTGTCTTCGATGAGCCATTTGACGTCGGGGATAGGGATCGTTTCGTCCTCTCCCTTATTGCTCTCGTCTAGGGACTTGTAGGAGCAGTGGTGGAACAGTTTCAGTACGTCCCAAAGCAGCCTGCTTTCACGCCCGTGCCGCTTGGAGGTTGCTACGATCTGGGATATCGTCTCGGACTTCACGTCCGAACCAAAGAGGGCATAAGTGTCTTGGCCGCCCTCTCGGAAAGTGACCTGGAAGACGATGGAGTCTTGGTTCCGGTCTTCAATACCCTGATCATCCGTGCGCCAAGCGAAGGGGCAGTGGACGAAGAACTCGGCCGCCTCCGATCTGTCAAGCTTAAAGCCGGGAACGGTCTGCCCGGCGTCCACAATGCAGCTTTTGCGCTCCTCGATGGTCAATCCGATCTCGTCAAGGAAAGCCTTTAGCGCCTCAGGTCGGGAAAAAACCTTGATGCCACTGCCTTTCTTGAGACGGTAGCGGGCTTCCTGTCGGACCGCCCAGGCATCGTCTTCAACCCCGGTTTCGGTTATGGCCGAGGCTGGCACCCAAAGTTCTTCGATCTTCGGGCGGCCGGCGATCTGGGACGACGCGAGGTATTCGAGCCAAAAGAAATCCTTCATCCCCTTGACATGGTCTGTATCAAGATGCGTGAAACAGACGGCAGTAAAGTCCTTCTTGCCGGCATCAGCCAGGGCACGACGCATTTCGGCGGGGAGGTCGCATCGCTTGTCATCCTTGTCTGAGGGATCTCGCATGTTTGCGAAGTCAACAAGAATAAGACGAGAATCGGCAAGGCGGATTAGTGCCGTGTCTGCGTTGCCCAATGGATAGAATGTGATTTTGCTAGACACAAGGCCTCCTCTCAATTGCTCTTCGTGTACGTGTTTCCTTAAATAGTCCCCAATTTTAAGCAGTCAACATCAGAATTACCGGCATAATTCTATACAAATACAGTGTACATTGGGGTGTAAAAATTTATTCGTGGATAGAAAATCAAAATGATATAGGGTGACTGACACCATGCATTCATTGGTGTCAATGATGGCAAGCACCAGGATCGATAAAGCTATATATTTTTGTCAGTAGTGTGTAGAATCGACTAGAGGAAGAAACTATGCCTTTTGAAATTGACTTTTTGCCCGCTGGTCATGGCGATAAGAGCGGAGATGCAATTGTTTTGCGGTATGGAGAACCTGGCAATTATACTGTCATTGTCTATGATGGAGGGACAAAAGAATCTGGCGAGCAACTCGTCAAGCATATCAAGAAATATTATAAAACGGAGTATGTTGATCACGTTGTAAATTCCCACCCAGACGCTGATCATTCATCAGGACTTTCTGTTGTCCTTGAGAACCTAACCGTTGGAACACTTTGGCTTCATCGACCTTGGAATTATTCGCATTTAATACTGAAATATTTTAAAGATGGCCGCATTACTGACCAAAGCTTAAAACAAAGACTCCAAGAAAAAATGGCTAGTGCATATCAACTTGAACAGCTTGCCATTGAGAAAGGGATTAGTATCAGAGAGCCTTTTCAAGGTACCAATATAGGTGCATTCTATGTCCTTTCTCCAGATAAACAATGGTATGTCCATGATCTGATTGCAGACTTTGAAAAATCGCCTGATCAAGAAAAAACAGAAGCTTTAGAAGCTCTTTCCCCCGCCAACAATCGCCTTAAGATGCTCGCCGCAGTTGCCAAAAAAGTCACAACTTGGATCGCTGAAACCTGGGCCATCGAACTTTTGCGGGAAGACGTCATAACATCGGCAGAAAATGAAAGCTGTGCGATATTGTACGCCTATATGCAAGATTATAAACACGGGATTCTCCTGACAGGTGATGCAGGAATAAAAGCCCTTGGAAAGGCCGTTGACTACTTAGAATCCAATGGCATAAACGCTCCATCAGATATACAATTCATACAAATACCTCATCATGGCAGTAGAAACAATGTGTCAACATCAATTCTAAACCGGCTTATAGGAAAAAAATTGTCAAAATCACCAGATCGATATGAAAAATTTGCCTTTGTATCGGCAAGCGAGAATTCCAAAACCCACCCCAAGAAGATGGTTATCAACACATTCATCAGAAGAGGTGTCAAAGTTAATGCCACCAAGGGGCTATCAAAACGACACAGCAGAGGTATGCCTGACCGTGAAGGGTGGACGTCAGCCACGCCCCTAGGCTTTTCCAATGAGGTGGAGTCATGGGATTAGATATTTTCTCTGCATTGATGGATAGCTACGACAGGAAAGCGCGTCTTAATCCTGTGCTGCTTGCAATAATTCCCCCGGTAGGGGTCTTAGTTGGTTTATATGCTGTTAGACTTCAAGCGCAGACCGCTTTGGTTGGTTTGTTAGCAACATTTGGAATATTTTATCTTTTGACCTCCATATGCCGTAACCTAGGGAAACGATTGGAAAATTCTTTATATAAAAGTTGGGGTGGAAAGCCAACGACACAACTTCTTCGGCATAGAGATAATACAATTGATCCAATCACAAAAAAACGGTATCATACTTTTTTGTCGCAAAAAATAAAAACAAAATTTCCCACCGAAGATCAAGAACTCAAGAAGCAAAATATGGCAGACAACGTCTATTCATCTGCCATCGAGTGGCTACTGGGACAAACAAGAGACAAGAAAAAATTTAATCTACTATTTCTCGAAAATATTTCGTACGGGTTTTCCCGTAATTGCCTCGGAATAAAATATATTGCGATTAGTATCGCTCTTTTGTCTATAGCATGGGCCGTGATAGGTTATAAGACAATATCAACTCGTAATTTTTCAGATATTGATTTTAACTTACTTCCAATTGGTCTGCTAATATCGTTAGTAACTTCTATCTCAATGCTTAGCGTATGGACGCTATTCATTACAAAAAAATGTGTAAAAAAATCTGCGTTCGTTTATGCTGAAGCTTTATTGAAGACTTGTGATATGCTTGCACAGCAAGAAACATTAATGACAGTTACCGCAAAGGCCTCTCATACTGCTCCTTCCGATTTTTCTATAGATAAATGATCGATGCAATCTGTTTTGAATAAAAACAATAAAGAACTTGGCCGTGTGACTGCCTAACCACAGCCGTGTTGGCTACCCGACCACAGCCGCCAAATACCTGTTGGCGGCTCAGTGGCAGGCCCGCCAAAGAAAGCCAAAATCCGGTTGGCAGGCGCCAACAAAATACTGTTGAAGACGTACGATGGACAAGGAAAAGTTTAATAATTTCAATATATTGCTGGCATGGCATTCAGGAGCGCTCAAAAGAACAAGCAAATGATTTCAGGTGCTTGAAAATTCAGATTGAGACCTCTTGATTTTTTTTCAAACGTTCCGACGACGAAAAATAGCATAATTCTGCCAAATAATGCTTTTCTGCGTAATTCTCAGAAAAACAGAAGCTGCTCGATGCGTGATATCAATACTGCCTATCCGTGATATTCGAAACACAGCTTCAAATATGAGCGCTATTCTGTGCGACTGATTGACGCTTTTGAAAGGTGACGCTCACCTCAACATCATTGTCCAGCCTTCCCAGAATCGTAATCATACGGTCTAATGAAAATCTGGACAACCTGGCGTTGCGGATACGGGAAAACTCGGAATGGGCGATACCCGTAATACGCGCAGCTTCACGGGTAGAAATTCCGCGCTCATCCAATGTGCGGACAATCCTGGCAGCAAGTAACGCACGCGCCTGTTCCAGGCCGGCGTTCTCACGTCCGAAATCTTGGAACGCATTGCCACTTCCTTCCCCCGGACAAGTTCCATGTCGCCCATCATCGCAACATCTCCTGCAACCGTTTTGCAAGCGCTCCCGGATTGAGGTCGATCTTCCCATTTGCGAGGTGTCTTAATCCCAACGCCGTCGATTTTTTCTGGAAAGCGTGTAATCACCCAAATGTCCCGAGTACGATCTTCAACCATACACAGCTTCGAAAGGCACGCCCCGATGGCGGGAGAAGCCAATTCGAAGAGCACCGGCCCTCAAGAGTCTCCAACGGCTTGTGCCACTCCCGGGGTTACCGCCCTCGCCACCCATGTGCCAAAGCGCTCAGGAGGAAATGTCTGCCCTTGAACAGCCTGGGGTGGCNTGGGGGAATTCCTCGAAGTCTTTTCGGGCCGATTTGATCCAGGAGACCGGCCTTGTCATTTTCATATAAGGCCCGTTGGCATATTTGTCACCAACAGGCAAGGAAAAAATNCCTATTTATCTTGTGCTCTGCCATAAATATTGNGTAGATATAGTGTGTTANCAAAAATCCTTGTGCGCTTCTTGGGGTGAGTCATGGTCCTGTGCAGGTGAAAGTTGCTGGTTTTACAAGTCACAGGAGCCTATGAACCAAGACCAGCGACAACCCCGTTGGCTGCCTCGTGGCTGCCTAACCACAGCCGTGTTGGCTACCCGACCACAGCCGCCAAATACCTGTTGGCGGCACAGTGGCAGGCCCGCCAAAGAAAGCCAAAATCCAGTTGGCAGGCNCCAACAAAATACTGTTGAAGACGTACGNTGGACAGAAANAAGATTAATAATTTCAATATATTGCTGGCATGGCATTCAGGAGCGCTTCGGACTATTAAGTAGACATATCAGGAGCTTGGAAATCCGCTGCTTCGGACACTTGATGCATTATTCAAGAGGCCAGGGGACCATCAGGTCGCGTTAAGGCGCATGAATGATTTCAGTATGATACGCTGCTGGCGAACTGAAGAGAGCAACCCGACATCTTGACTAAAATTCCAATGACCCCCAGTTTTGTTTTTATCTATCTAATTTTATTTGATATATCTGTAGAATTTGAGAGGGGATCGCTTGAAAGGGATTCAAACAATCGGGGGACCTTTTTCGATTTTCCAGGGGACCAGCTCATCCTTACTCCTCAAGTATTGCCGCCAGCCCCTTTTTTGATGCCGCCTCATACAACGCCTCAAGTGCCGGCAAAAATTCCTCCTGCCCCCGCCAAAAAGGAAATGCCCCCAGGCGGTAGACCAACGACGCTTTAACCGCCGGCACTGCTACTTCACCCAGTGCCAAGTCCTCTTTCTTCGCTTGCCCCCAGAATGCGCTGCAATCGACGGGCAATGGCTCTCGTGCGTGTATGCTCTCGTGCTGAGCCTCGCGATGTGGCGCATCATCCTCTGCCTGTACGTCCTGTAGTATCTCAATCAAACCCGTCCGCGTCATCCCCCTGAGCTTCAAAAGCAAAAACGGATCTCGGTCGAATTCTTCGGCCACGAGAAAATACACGGCGGCGATATGTTTGCAGGGATTTGACCAGTCCGGGCAGGAGCACTCCGTTATCAAGTCTTCGTAACGGGAGGGGAAAAGCGATACCTTGGCCTTTGTGAAAACGTCCTCCAGGGCCTGGGGCATTTGCCCCGCGAGCAGGGCCGCGACATGGCCTGTCTTGTGAGAAAGAACGGTTGCGACCGTGGACCATTCCGCTGGCGAAAGCGTCTTGACGCGTATGGTAACGGCATAGGGCTCGGAACGAGATCCCTGCACTTTGGCGGAAATGGCGCCAACGCCGATTTCCACGGTGAGTACCTGCCCGCTCCGAGCATAACTGCGGCCTCGAGTCAGCCTGGCCCCAAGGTTGAATCCAGAGAGAACTTCGATCCAACGTTTGGCCCACCAGCTTTCGCCGAAAGCGCCACGTTTGCTTTGCGCCTTGATGCCACCCTTTGCCTCTTTGGGCTTGGATGGGGGGAAGTATCCGTAATACGGAGACATACTATGCCCCAAGCGCTTCCTTGCGAAGCGCAAAGAGATCTTTGATCTCGGCGTCAGACAGCTCCGTAAGCCATGCTTCGCCAGTGCCGACCACGGCATTGGCCAAATTCTGCTTCTGTTCGATCATGGCGTCTATTTTGTCTTCCAAGGTTCCGACGCACAGGAATTTGTGCACCAGCACGTTTTTGTGCTGGCCGATGCGAAAGGCCCGGTCCGTGGCCTGATTTTCCACTGCCGGATTCCACCAGCGGTCATAGTGGAAGACGTGATTGGCATTGGTCAAGTTGAGCCCGGTTCCGCCAGCTTTAAGGGATAGAATAAAGACCGGGGGCGCCCCGGTGGACGACTGGAAACGCTCAACCATCTTGTCGCGAAAGTTTTTCGTCACGCCGCCGTGCAGGAAGAGGAGTTCCTGACCAAACGTTTCCTGGAGGTGGGTTTTGAGGAGGTCTCCCATCTCTTTGAACTGGGTAAAGACCAGCGCCCTGTCTCTGGATTCGATCACTTCCTCAAGCATTTCCGTCAGGCGGGACAACTTGCCGGACCGACCGGGAATGGCTGAATTGTCGCCGAGGAATTGGGCCGGGTGGTTGCACACTTGCTTAAGCTTGGACAGGGTGGCCAGGATGATCCCTTTCCGCTGTATGCCTTCGGCCTCGGTCAGGGTCTTTTCCAAATCCTTGAGTACTGCGGCGTACAGGGAGGCCTGTTCCTTCGTCAGATGGCAGTGTTCCTTGCGTTCCACCTTGTCGGGCAGGTCGGCGATGACGGTCTTGTCTGTCTTGACGCGACGCAGGATGAAGGGGCCGGTCAAACGCTTGAGCTTTTCCGGGGCCTCAGGATCGCGACCTGTCTGGATAGGAACGAAAAATCGTCGGCGAAACTCCGCTTGATTTCCCAAGAAACCCGGGTTGAGGAACTCCATGATCGACCACAGGTCACCGACATTGTTCTCGACAGGCGTGCCGGTCAGGGCGATTCGAAAATCCGCCGGGATGGCCCGGGCCGCCTTGGCTTGTTTCGTCTCAGGATTCTTGATGTTTTGCGCTTCGTCCAGAATCACGCCGGCCCAGGCGACGTTTTGAAAAACGGATACATCTCGTTGCAAAAGCCCATAGCTCGAAATGACCAGGGCATGCTCGGCGGCTGTTTTTTCAAAAGAGGCATCTTTTTTCCGACCAAGGCCATGATGCACCATGACCGGCAAGCCGGGTGCGAATCGGGCTGCTTCCTGGACCCAGTTGTTGACCACGGAAGTCGGGCAGATCAACAGACTGGGCTTTTTCTCCTCGACTTCCCGGAGCGAAAGAAGCAGCGCCAAGGTCTGCATGGTTTTGCCGAGCCCCATGTCGTCTGCAAGACAGGCCCCGAGACCCCATTGCCGTAAAAACGACAACCAGGAGAATCCGCGAATTTGATAAGGGCGTAGCGTGGCAGCGAGTGTTTCTGGAGAGGAAAGTTCCTGAAAATTCGCTCGGCCTTCAAGCTGTTCCAGAAGGTCCTTGATCCAACCGGTCGCCTCGATGCCGCCAAAAGCGAATCCATGATGCGTTTCCTGACCTCCGAGCGCCATGTGGATGATCTCGCGCACCGAAGCCGTCTCCCTCGCCTGTTTTTTCCAATAGGCCACGGCGGAGGCTATCGCTTCGGCATTGACCTCGACCCACTGCCCCCGGACCTGGACCAATGGAGCCTTGAGTTTGGCCAGGGCCGCGAGTTCCTTTAGACTCATGCGGGCCTCGCCGAGCGAGACTTCCCACTGAAAATCCGAGATGGCGTCCAGGGACAGGCCGCCTGACGATGGAAATTGGGGACTCTCCACATGCGCCCGCACGCTAGGGCGCAGTTTCGTCCCGGTGCGGGTCCACCAGGCTGGGAGCATGACGCCGAAACCGGCTTGTTCGAGCGAGGGGGCTGTCAACGTCAGGAACTCGTGGGCCGTCTTGGTGTCGCAGGAAAACCCGGTTGGGGCCGGTCCCTTCAGACTGGCGGCAATATGCGGAGAAAGGATAGACGCTTGCCCCAGGGAAAGAAGCACGTATTCCTTGGGATTGGGGCCAAGGGGCTTGAGTGCTTCACGATTCACCGTTTTTGTCCGCCAGAGTTCAGCCAAGGGAACCAGTAAACTGCGGTCGGTATGCGGCTGCAATAAATACGACACCCTCCATGTCTCTTTCCCTGGCGGTGCCGCCTCGCCCGGTTCTTCCAGCCTGAAACAAAGGCGGACCGGAGACGCTGCCGTCACAGTGATGGGGCGCTTCCAGCGCATGATATCCTTGTGGAGCGCGGAGACGTCCTTTTTTACCCATTCGATCAGCCCGTCCGGAGAACGCAATGCGGTCATCCAGGCATCATGGACGCTTTCCGGTGCAAGCGATTGACGTGAGCGCCGGCTGGCGTGCCGTGCCGACGTGATGGCTGATCGAACCAGGGCATCAACAGCATCGACGAGAAATGACAGCAGAACTTGTTGTGCCGGTATCGATGGCGGTTGTTTTTGGCTGGGATCGGCCAGAGCGCGAGCCGAAGGCGGCATCCGCCTCGCGAACGTCACCAAGCGCCCTTGGTCCCCAGCGTCCAAAGCAGGCTCCCACACGGCATGCACTTCGCCGCCGACGGTCCGAATGCCAGGAAGAAATTGTTGCTTGGCAACAAGCGCTCCCGCGAATCGGAGCATCTCCGCCCAGTAGGCGAGATCGGCTCCCACGACAATGCCGCTGGTGAGTGTCCTTTTCTGCCAACAAACGGAAAGAATGGCCAAGAGCGCCTCACCCTCCAGGAGCAACGCAGAGACCAGCCACGGGGTTAAGGCCGCGCCCGATGCGGGCGCTTGCGTATCACCCAGAAGATGGCTTGAGGGAAGGGGGGCTTTCCCATTGGAGGGCAGCCATGCTGCGGCATCAATTGGCAATGCTGCAGCCTTGGCCAAGGGAAATCGTTTTTGCAGCAGCGCATCAAGTGCTTCTGCGCGGACGGCATAGGGCGAAGGGCGTGGAGTCGCTTTTCTCCCTTTCCATGCACTGGGAGTGGCGGCGGCATCAAAGGACGCTTCCCCCCAGAGGAGCAACCCGACATCGGATTGGGCGGCATGAAGGATAATCATAAGCCTTGACCCTGCACGGCATTTGGCGGCAGGGGTAGCAGGATGCATTGACTCTCGCAAGCCGCTCGAAGAAGCGGCACCCTGGAAGGTATTACAAGCTTCGATCACAGGCCCTTGTAAACGGTGGATCGACAGGATATCCGGGGGGTAGGCGTATGGTAGCCATGTCCCCATCTTCAGGTTGCGTGGCTTCGGTCATCGAGGCATATCAAGGGAGTGATTCTGCCTTGCATCTGTGGAATGTACCGATGAGCCAAACCCCTGCGCGTAATTTTCGGTGAAGGGAGATAAGGGATGCCGGAAGACATTCGCTGGAAGCAGCGGTTTGACAACTACGTAAAGGCGCTCCAAACGCTTTCCGGCGCCGTAGAACTGGCCAAAAAACGGTCACTCTCGATGTTGGAAGAGCAGGGAGTGATCCAGTCATTCGAATTCACGCATGAACTCGCCTGGAATGTCTTGAAGGATTACCTTGAGTACCAAGGTATCAGGGACATCGTTGGTTCGAGAGGGGCCGTTCGCGAGGCGTTCAAGAACGGGCTGATTGAAGATGGCGAAACATGGATGACGATGATTCGGGACAGAAATCTCTCCTCGCACACCTACGATCAGGGAACAGCCCAAGACATCGTCAAGAGAATCCTGAATGAACATCATCCGGCTTTTCTGAAGATGTCAAAAAAATTCAGCAGTCTCTACGAACAATCTGGAAACGAGTGATGCAATTCGGGCTCAGCGAGCAAACAATAGAAAAGATCATTTCGGTTTTTGCAAGGCACCCCGAGGTTGAGAAGGCGGTGCTTTATGGTTCACGCGCCAAGGGGACATACAAGCCGGGTTCGGATATAGATTTGACTCTTTACGGCAACGAAATTTCCCTGAAGCAAAAGAACCGGATTCTCGATGAACTTGATGAACTTGATCTGCCCTATAGTATTGACCTCTCAGTGTTCAGCCAGCTGAGCCACGTCCAGTTACGCGATCACATTGAACGTGTTGGCGTTGTGTTCTATGCTCGCCACCTTGAGTGCCGCGTTGGCTGTCATGCCACATGACCGTTGGCAGGCGAGCCACAGACGCTTTGGCAGACTGTTGGCGGTATGTTGGCTGATGCGCCACAGGCCTCATGATGACTGTTGGCTGGAGCCAACAAAAGCGCTGTAGTTCCCCGGAATTTTATCTAAAAATATTAAATATTTCAATATGTTATGTTCTGATGGTGGCATGGCATTCAGGAGCGCTCAAAAGAACAAGCAAATGATTTCAGGTGATTGAAAATTCAGATTGAGACCTCTTGTGTTTTTTTCAAATGTTCCGACGACGAAAAATAGCATAATTCGGCCAATTAACGCTTTTCTGCGTAATTCTCAGAAAAACAGAAGCTGCTCGATGCGTGATAGCAATACTGCCTATCCGTAGTATCCGAAACACAGCTTCAAACATGAACGCTAGTCTGTGCAACTGATTGACGCTTTTGAAAGGTGACGCTCACCTCAACATCATGGTCCAGCCTTCCCAGAATCGTAATCATACGGTCTAATGAAAATCTGGACAATCTGGCGTTGCGGATACGGGAAAACTCGGAATGGGCGATACCCGTAAGACGCGCAGCTTCACGGGTAGAAATGCCGCGTTCGTCCAAGGTGCGGACAATCCTGGCAGCAAGTAACGCACGCGCCTGTTCCAGGCCGGCGTTCTCACGTCCGAAATCTTGGAACGCATTGCCACTTCCCCGGACAAGTTC
>JGI20225J20221_1001415_pt1 | contig 24909 bp, 23 predicted proteins | sample BioMet4_FD_20221 | JGI IMG/M metagenome (IMG submission 20221)
ATTAGAGTGTTTTGACAAATCGAAACAAAATTTTACAGATATAACTCTCTCATTGCAAGTTTTCTTGCATTTATTTTGTCATGACGGAGCGGTAGTCATGAATACCAATCTGTCGCCTCCATAGGGTCTATGGAGCAGCCCCTCCTGTCGAGGGGCTTTTTTACGCATCCTTTGCCCAAGAAAAAGAATGGGGGAAGCCATAGTAGCCTCCCCCAAGGTGTTTACCGCAAAATCAGTACCTTAACGGTACTATCCAGTATAGTCATCTATTTCAGGTTCAATTGTTTGCTCTGATTTTTGTTCAAAGTTGTTGCATTGAACTTCAGTTGATGCAAGATATTTATCCATGAAACAGCATCGATAATCATTTTCGCCAGGACATATTTCCTTAATATCAAGGAACTGACAGTTGTTGCAATCGACTATTCCAGCTCTAGATAAATTGCTAACAAGGTCGGTTGGAACATTAGTTTCAATTGACTTGACGTTCTTTTCTTGAAAAGAAACTTTTTGGTTTGAATCGTCAGTCGAGTCATTTACACAAGCATCATCTATTGAACTATTGTTTGAAACAGTATTAATCCTAATCGAATGACTATTCTTTGGGAATAGATTGAAACAATCTTCAGGCAAATTATAAAGATGAAGAAGCTTTTTATAGTACATGTCTCAGTCCTTCTTTTCCCGGAGAAATACTAAAAACAATTTTTAGTATTTTCTCCAGGGGTTCAAAATTTTTAAAATAAAATTAAATAGATAGATTTGATACAAAATACTAACTTTTTCTGGGAACCCCTCCACCTTTTTTATTTAAAAAAGAAGGAGAAGATTTTTTTAATTTAATGGTTATATATAAATTTAGTATTTTAGTATTTTTGTTGTAAATATATAAAATAAATATAAAATTTGATACTAAACAAGTTAATACTTGAGTTAGTATTTTAGTACTACGTCACCACATGAGTTTATATGATTAACAAGATTGATATCAACAGCTTTGACAGGTGAAGTCGATATCGTTAGCTTTAAAGGCTTCTTTCTTGATACAGTAGAGATTCTTCTTGATGGAGCCAGCAGAGTTGCTGGTGATGACTACTTGTTTTTGACTTCCTTTAGAGCTTTTATTGACATCTAAGAGTCCTTTCGTCTNTAATGTTCTTAATACTTCAGATTTATTTAATTGATTGTCTTTGATGAGATGCTTAAATAGTTCTGAGCTTATCCCAATAAAGCTCCAGTCGGACCCGTCATAGTCAGTATAGATCTCAAAATCTTTCAAAACTATTTGTCCCGGTTTACTTGATTCAAGTTTTGTCAAGCATTTATTGGTATTCCCCATGATATAGTCTGACAATATTTGAATAAATCTAGAGCCATTGTCTTCCAAAATAGATTCTTTGTGCGCAAGCTCACTGATTCCATCGATAATAGCTTTCAGGTCTATGTCTCTTCGTAATTCTGGCATTGCGGCATGGATTAAAGGAATAGCTGTTGCAATTGCTGCTATATTTTCACTGACGCGACCTTGAACACCATTTAGATTTTCTTTGTTTGACAGCACTCGACAAATTTCTTTGTATGCTTCTTTCCATATGTACCAGTCATTCTTGTGATTTAAAATAAAACTTGCAACATGTCTTGCAGCGTGCCCGTAGTTGTTACTAAGAATATCATCTAACTTGGAAATGTAGTTGCGAATTTCTTTTGATTGCTTTTTGAAGGGATAACTCCAAAGAGAAATGATTCTCCCTCTTGATCCCCCATCGTTTGTCATGTCTATCGACGGGGATTCTCCAGATGACATCATAATTGTACTATAGGAAATGTTTTCTTCAGTTCCTGACAGTGTCCCTCTTGATTTCCCTATGCCAGTAGATACCATGTAGATCGTTTCTACAACGAGCGGTGTTGACGACTTTCCGTATTTGTCATATCCAGGAGCGTTTTTAGTATCATCAAAAATAATTGGAATGCCATTGACAGACTGTAAAATTCTTTCAGTAGCCGTACTCGTATTTCTCCAAGTTCTGAAGAATCCACCGGTACTTTCATGGGGATTACCCCAACATGATGCAGCAATTTCAAGCGCAAATGTCTTTCCAGTAGAAGTAGGACTCGAAATTTCATACGAAAAGTTTTTACATTCAAATATTTTTAAGAACGGAGCGGTTAGCGATGTATAGAATGTAAACAGTACTATTGGAAACTCAAAAATAGTATTTATACCCTCAATCCATTGCTCGTATGTGCCTTTTATGCGGAAGCTTTCGACAAGCTGCTGTTCACCAGTATCTGTTGCTCTAAATCGATATGGTTTATAAGGTTGACGCTCATAGGGGCAAGTCTTTTCGTTGGGATCGATTTCCGAAGAAGGTGCTATGCAATCATTTCCAATGAGAAAGCAGTGCTCTTTTTTATTCCATCCCATCTGCGAAGTATTGGTTGTTACAGGAATATGTTCAAAATTTATTGCTTCGTACCATTGAAGGTAAGATGTTATTTGTTTTGCAGAATCAGAAGTGACTGGGAAACCGTAATCAGCTAAGTCGACGATCTTTGTGTGTTTACAAATGTAGCTACGATCAACTTCTTTGAACTTCCATTCGTTGTCCCGTATCCATGACAATTCTACAGTTTCTTTTTGTGTTTTTATGTCAATTCCTCTGCTGGTAATGAAAAGTGGACACGGAACAATAAATTCATCTTTATTTTGTTTGGCATCGATGATTCTTTTGATGGCTTTGCTAGGAGAAAAGGTGTAGTGCAAGGGAAGAGTACAATTGACAGATACCGGTGCTTCGGGAATTGCTTTTTTGATGTTTACGCGCTCTATTGTTGTCTTTTGACTGTTGCTTTCTAATTGCGAATGATTCTCTGCGGAAAAAGGATTTGCATTATTTGTTGGCATGTTCATTTCAATCTCCATAGAAATAGAAAGAGCCACCTGGGGGCAACCAAGTGGCTCTTCCGATTAAAGGTTAAATTATTATTTCAACCAAATAACAGCCTGGTCGTCAACTCTGTAACCATCGCCGTTCGAGTAAACCAATATTTTCAATTTATCGACACAGTTTAATTGTTTTGCAACCGCAGTAGTCATATTGATAAGGTTTTCGACATAAAACATGTGCAACGTAGAAGTTCTAATCATATCAAATTGAGCAGCAATACTTTCATAACCATTTTTGTCTAGTATTTCCATGCAACGAGCAATTCCAGGTCCACGAGGATTCAACGGTTCTGTCCAAATAGCTTCAGGATCACATTCCAAAACAGAAGAAAGCATTTGTTCATAGCTTTCAGGATCATTTCCAATACCAGGAAGTACCGGGCAAATCATTCCAAAGGTTTTAATTCCAAGGGAGTGAGCTTTTTTCATAGTGTCAATACGTTCAGACATCAAAGAAGCATTTGGTTCGATTAATTTCATGATGTTTTCTTTCGATACTGGACTTGTGATGCTTAACCCAATTCGAATACGATCACCAAATTGTTTTATAAGATCAAAATCATTTTGAACGGCAGCGTTCTTTGTAAGGATTCTGACCTGGCACTTCGAATTGACAAGAACCTGTTCAAGGATCTTTCTACCGAGATTATATTTCTGTGCTTCGGGTGACCAGCAATCTGTAATCGTACTGATCATGACCATATCATCAGAGCTGAGATTGCCAATCTGGCGGCCAACACGAATTGCTGTCCATGGATCGACTACAGACCCACCATTTTCAAAATATTGAAAAGAAGAAATGCCCATGTCTCGAAATAAAGCATGGGTCCGTAGTAAAGAAGGCGTAGAACAATAAGCACAACCATGTCCACAAAGCAACCCTCCATTGATAGCGTGTGTCGCTAACTGTTTTTTGTTAAATTCATCTGATTTTGTGACGCCTACACTTCGTTGAAACTCTTGCACTTTATCCATAATGAACCAGCTTTGTTGTTTTTGTTGATTTGAGAACGTTGCCATGCGACAGGGAATTGAAACGAAATTTCTTGATTCACATCTTGTAATATCTGTAATGTTGTGTTTCTTTGGTGATGACAAATGCTGGAGACGAATAGCGATGACAAACGGTTGCGAGTCCATGATTGATAAAAACAAAAGGGGCGACCCAAAGGCCACCCCTTTCCTAACGGTTCGAGCTTGAAGAATCTTACAAGAAGAGTGGATTGCTCAAGTGCATATCGGTGACTATTCCTTCGATAGTCTTATAGTAAAGCATCCCAAGGAATTCGCGATATCGTTCTCCTTCAGTGCCTATAAGATCGTATGTCGTCAAGCCTACGCTGTTGATGAATTTAGTAAACTCATCAATGTGTTCGTAACTGCTGTACACATAGGTCCCACCTTTCTTTTTCCCAAGCTCATTGGGGAAATAGATGAGGTCCGTTTTGTCAATTCCAGGATTCATGGGGTTCCAGAAGCGAACAATCCCGGTCTTCGCATCATCAAGCCATGATTTTGAATCGCAGGACCATGCAGGACATCCGCTGATAAGTGAAAAATCCGTGATGCCAAAAAGATGGACCTTTATTCCATGATGGTGCAACTTGAAAACAGCAGGGAAGAGAACCTCGGGGCTTGTTTTGCCATCCTGCTTGCCAATAGCCACGTACTCATAGCCAGCATTGATAAACGTGTCCAGCTCATGATTCTTGACGTTATGGCTAACAGGAATAACTTTCACCCCACGCTCTTCAAGCTCTGCGAGATGCATGCTGTTAACCTCAAATCCATTCGGTCCAAATTCCTCGTCAAAGCTGAAGAGAAGATCAAAATGGTGTCCAGACTCCTTGGTAAACCCGACAAAGCGTGCGAACAACTGCTGCGGGCTGATGTCAAGGGCCGAATTGTCAAGACTGAAGGGCCCACTATCCAGCGCAAGCTTATCTATAATACCCTTATACTTTTCTAAAAAACCAGGGAAGTTGCCAGGCATTCTTGCCATTGTAAGCAGCACGTTGAGCTTCATGCCGGGGCAGCGCTTGAGTATTTCATCCAGCACATCAGTCTTTGGCGACGAAACGAAAATGCGCATAACCATCTCCTGTATGAAAAGGCTCCCCCGGCATGACGCCAGGGGAGCCGCAAAGGGTTAGTCCGCGAAAACCTTTTTTTCCAAGTCATTCAGGAGGCTCTTGCACTTCTTGAAAAGGCTGCGATCAAAATTGGAAGGGTTGAGCTCCCCCCGGCCGAGCGCAAGCATGATAGCGTCGCTCGTACGCTGGAGAGTGGTGTTGATGTCCGGGATTGCCGGGGGAGTCTCGTCCGGCGCCGCTTTACCCTTGATCGCTCCGGTGAGCCGAAAAACGCGGGCGCCCGCGTATTTGACGACCTCCCGGAGGAACTCCGTAGGATCAAGGCCGACTTCCTGCATCTTCGCCATCTCCGTGATGTCTTTCCCAGCAAGGGCGTAGCCACTTTCCACGAAGGTAAACAGCGCCGCCGGGTCCACCCGAAGACCAGCCTGGACGATGCGGTGATTCGCAATAGCGACGTTAGCCAGCAGCTCGTAGTTGTCCGACTGGTAGTTGAATTTGGCGCTGGCGGCGTCAAGGATGACCTGGATGGGGTCCTCCTCGCTGGCCAGATTTCCTTTCGCAACCAGGGAGGCGAGCTTAACCAGCTTCGTTACGCCAAGGTCCAAATGGCGTTCCACGCGCTGGACGGTTGCGATCTTCTGGTAATCCTGCAACGTTCTAAGCTCGAGCCCCTTGAAATGCTCGCGTACAAAGGACGTCCATTTGCCATGGGGAACGCATTCCTTCATCACGTTGGCCATGTCTCCGAGAATGACCGCGAAACCGGCTTCGTCGGAACGCAGTTTCGACATCTTCTGCGCAACATCCGCCCAGGTTTTTTTCACGATTACGGCCTGTTCTTCAGGCTGTTTACCGCGCACCTGCTGCTTAAAATGGCTACGGGCTTTACCGAAGTCCATCCCCATTTTTGCAGCTTCTTCCAAGCTCCCCGGCATTCCGGCGGCCCCTGTAGCGCTCATGTAACGTGCCATAGCTTCGCTTTCCATCTTGCTGCTGGTGTTGAAAAGCTCTGCGAAAGCAGCTTCGGCTTTTTTGATCTGGTCCGCAGCGTTAAAGCCCGCAGCACCGGTCTCCCCAGTGCCGCTGAACCCAGAGTACTCTGTCGCGGGTTCGCTCGAAGGGTTCTCGACGCCGAAACCCACGCCACCAGTACCGCCGGTCGCACCAGTGCCGCTGAAGCCCGCGCACTCTGTCGCGGGTCCAAACGTATTGGGGGCCTGGCTTTTATCGGTATTCTCAGCGGTAGCATCGGGTTCAGCCGCCGGCTCTGAAACCGGTTCGCTGGGATGGGCATCAGTCACGGCTTCAGTGGGGATGGGTGTCGGGTCATCACCAGTATCCCCCACGGCAGTCGGCGCGGCGGGATGGGCGGTCTCGCTTGCAGCGGGAGCACCCTCCGTGGGCGTGGTGATCACCGGATCGCACTGCTTGTCCGGCTGTGCCTCGGACAAATCGGGGGCGTCCCCGCTTCCGGAATTTGCTGGAACATTCAGTGTACCAGTGACCTTTGGCGAAGAAAAACACGTGGATGCAAAATGTGACGCGTGGGACATGAATCCCTCCAATCATGCTGGAAGTTCGTCCAGAAAAGCCATTTGGGCACGTGGCAAGCACAGCGGCGCGAAAAGATCACACCGAAGCGCTAGACACGGAATTGATGCTCGTGGCGTTTCTTAAGATTGGAGGAAGGCGGAAGAAAAAAAACTGTTTAGCCAGGAATTCAAGAATTTGGGTGAGGCTCAATTTTGTCCAGTGTCTGTAGAATAGACACCTTCTAGATGGACAAGGAGTATCTACGCCCGGACTATTTCCCCGTCAATGATTTTTTTTCAAACTCAGAGTATTTTTTCTATTTAACTGAAATATAATATGATACAGGGTCGCCGGACGCGCATTTGAGCCACGGCCGGAGCGGATTGACCGAGCCGCCTTCGTTTCCAGCCCTCGCCCGGACTTCCGAGACGGGCTATCCCTCCATGGGTAACCGCGAGGCGAAGAGGATGACCACGGTCATGCAGGACCATGCTTCCGACGACGTGGTCCAAAAGGATTTCAGTGCGGGCCCGAGGATCGTTGACCTGAAGGCAGGTAAGGTCTTCGGCACTTGGCCCTTCGTGATGGCCATGACCTCATTAGCTCGCCCCTCCTGGCTCCATTCTCCCCCAGTATGGCACGCCTGCCAGGCCATGCCAATAGGTGTAGTTGGAGGTTGATTATTGAACGATGTTGCGTAGCGGCGGGTTACTTGCTGGTTGACGGCCCAAGGTTTCGGGGGCAAAAAAGGTTGGTGTCTGGAGTGTGGGGGTGATGGAGTGCGATTGGTGGCGCAGCCTGCTTTCGCAGAGGAGGTTAGGAATAATTAATTTATTTCAGCATGTTACGCCAAACACTAGTGTTTTCTGTAAAAAATAAATGTTTTCAGCTAGTTAGCTATAAGGCTCAAAAGCGCGGTCAGCCGCGTTTTTCATTACTTAGTATGCGGGCTTGGAGGCCGCCATTGCAAAAGTGAGATTCCAGCATCCATCTAATTATTGAGCGATGATGCTCAATAACGCGGACCGGCGGTTACATAGTATGATAACTCCGGACGCCAGTATATGCATTGATCTGAAATAGATCAGGACAAGAGTTTTGAGGCAGGTCTTTTTTTTGGGGAGTTCAACGTGATTTCACCTAATTGCTAATCTTTACGTAATGAGGTTGTTAGTATGAAGAGTTATACTTCCCTCTACAAGAAAAGCATCAACCAGCCGCCGAATGATGCATTTGCTTTCTTTTGGTTTGACAAAGATAATGGTGAAACTTTTGAAACTCCATATGCAAGACTTGCACAACTTGCAAAGCCAGAAAAATGGAACTTTATTCATGAAGAATATAAGAAAGAGGGGAAGGACTTTCCGATTTTAATGAATTACCTCAACTTTACCTTTATGCGTTTGCAAGAACAAAATAAGATTGTTTACTCAAAAGATCAGCGTTATGCCGTATTTAATACAGGCCTTCTGACCGAGACCGAAAAAGATATTTTTGCTTTTTTCATGTCAAAAGAAAATAAAAGTCCGANCCAAAGCGACTGGATGTTTAAATTTTTTGCTGATAGCTATACTGATAAACTCAGTGCGTTTGATAAGACTCCAGAGCCTGCAACATATATTACGGAAGCGAGGGATATCGTTTTTGACATCGCATATGGTATCGAAATAAATTTCGACCATATCCTCGATGGTGACAATCTTGACCGCTTGCCTAAAAGCGTCCAAAGTAATCCTTTGTTGGCAAGGAATGCAATCAAAGGTAGCATTGAAGGATTGAAGCCAAGATTGTTGAGAAACTATAAGATTGCGATACCTCACTGGTATAAGGGAAGAATTCAACTTTTATTGCCGTTGCATATCACGGACCCCGTAAATCCCGATGTTGCCATGGTTGCTGAGCGCGATGATAGTTTGCGAAAGTATCGCATAAGAACACTGCTGACAATGGATATGGCCTATATCGATGCACGACTTATTTGTCGTCCGGATACAGAGTGGCTTAACCCGTAGCCCTCTGGGTGTGAGCCTTGGCTTTGGGGTAATAAAACTACGGCGTTTGGCGGGAGGGGCTTGATCTACCATTGATCAGGCCTTTCCCACTTCACTCCCCATTTTTAGAGATAGGTGCCCAATAATCCGTGGTGAGACTTTTCGGCTTACCACTCAAGAGCAAACTACGCCTCGTTAATGGATTGTTTTCACCACTTTTACTCGAATCGAAGCGCAGCTAATCCATCGCCTTTTCGTATGAAATAAGTGCATGGCATTCCGAACCAATTCTGCTCCAATTATCCGTCATTATTGTAAGTATATAGACAAGATGACGCCGGCCATCGTTTCTGATAGTGACGCGGAATGGAGTGGATCACCGGCATCATCATCGGCGTCGTGGCTCTCATCGTGCTCGGGGTTGTCCTGCTCGGCGTCAAATCCGGGAACGACAGACCTATCCCAGGACGATTCGATTTCGATGGGTACAAGGAACGCGAACTTTCTCAGCGAGGTTTGTTTGATAAGACGAAATGGAGATGATGCTTGAGTTAATCTCGACATAAAGGCGAACAAATAGAAACAACAAAAGCTTGTCTTCATCGTCTACAATGTGTCTTTATTGAACTTTATATTAGACTTCAAGAAACCTCCTCTATGCCGTAGATCCAATCTACGTCTGTGAAGCTGGCGTATGTAATGACAACCAAGCAGAAGCTATCATATTTGCTCAAATCGAAACGCAGCTAATTCATCGTCTTTTCGTCTGAAATAAGTGCGTGGCATTCCGAACCAATCCGGTCTTAATTTCAACAAAATCAATCGTCTTCCGGCAGCATCAGCGTCAAAACAGGCTCTCCCTGATCACCAGGACCGATGTGCGCAATCACGTCCACCGTCTCCGTCCGCCCTGGTTCCATGAGGAACGCGATCCTGACGGTGGCCCGATCCGCGCCAGGGTGGCTCTTCTTTGCTGAACAGAGCACCAGAAACAGCAGATCGTGGAGGCGGCCAGACGTACTTTGCCCTTCACCGGTCAGTCCATCCGGCGGTTCGACGTATCCGTGGTAGAGGTGCTCGGAGACGGCGGTATGGACCTTGAACCCGACAGCCCTGGCCGCGTCGGTGACGTCGATGAGCACACCGTCAGCGATGGCCTGTGCTCGAGTGTAGCTGTAGATCAGATTCCAATCGTTATCGGCGGTCATCGTCAGACTCCTTTCCTTGCGTGGGTAAAATATCGTCCAGTTTTCTTCGAAAATTCTGACACAACTCGAGACCGATTTCAGCGTATGAGCGTGCAATGTCTCCAGATGAGTCTAGGGCACACTTATCCATGATCTTGAAAAGCTGTTCTACTGGTCGGAATGCGTTGATGATCTCTGACTTCAACTCTAGAATATCTGGTTGATCGTGTTCCATACGAGCTCCAATTCTTACGAGTGATGCCAAATTTACTGGATATAACTCGACGACGAAAAAAAATCGCAGGACGCCACTGCTGACGCCCTGCGATCACGTTGAAGATGTTAACCGTCGGCGGCGTCGTCCATTTCCTTCACAAACTCCTCCTGCTCTGCGGCGGGCATCCGTTCGAAGGAATCGTACATCTCTTGCCGTTCGGGATCGTGACCGAGATCAGGAGCTCCAGGGATAACAACCGGACCAAAAGGATTCTCAACCATAATACCGACCTCCGTAACTTTGTTCAGAATTACAACAGATTGATGGGACCTGCTGCCAAGGCAGCTACAGGGGAAAGGATACCCTCGGAGCTGGGGCCAGGTCACGGGGGAGGCGGAGAAATTGGACGCGCCGGCACCGGAAACGGACGTTGGCCCGGAGCGGGGTTTCCCTGAGCGTTGGGATCAAGGGGGAGCCAATGGGGGAGGTCCCGGGGGAAAAACCCAGGACGGGCCCGGTAGAGAGCAGGGGAGGGCTGTCCGGGGAGGGAGCACAACCCCCAAAAGCCCTCAAGGGGTGCTGGGACTACTTTCTGAGAGAAAATATTGCAATTTTAGCTAGTTCCGGGATGCAGGGCGCTTCTTTTTCCGTTTTTTCACAGGATTAGGACAAAAAGCAGGTAACGGATGGCAGCTTTCTGGGTTCTGCGACGTATCAGGCATGTTTGCGCACATTTAGTGATGGATCGGTGAGCCGGTGCTTGGCGGGGGATAAAAAGGTATCAAGTATCTATCTAAAATAACAGTCTTTTTAAAAGACGCGGCTGCCCGCGTTTTTGGCTTTCCTGAAATAGCAAAAAGAAGCTAAGACTGAGCGCTGGCGACGAGGAAGAAGAAACTATGCCGTTCGCAATTCATCAAAGCCAATCAAATCTGAAAGTCTATCTCTTCACAAGAAAAAGAGACGACTTCTCATGCATTCCAGAAGGACTTTTGGAAGAACTTGGAAAAATACGATTTTTAAGAAGCTCTCTTCCCTATGAAAAAGAAACTGAAAAGATTGCTCCTTATTTTAAGGAAATAGAAAATTTCGTCAATTCAAAGGGTTTTTTTGTTGCAAGGATTGAATGAAAATGTAGGGTTATTGGCTTCAACCAAGTCTTATGACCCGCCTTCGATCAATTGTAGCGCCATCTTCGGCATTGAATTGGCTTGCGACAACATGGCAACGGCTGCTTGAGTTAATATCTGTTCACGAACAAACGTCGTCATTTCTTGAGCAACGTCTGTGTCTGATATTTGCGATTCAGCGGCCTGGAGGTTTTCGGCTTGGATTTGTAAATTTGATATCGTATTCTCAAGCCTATTTTGTGTGGCTCCGAGATTTGCCCTGATTTTGTCTTTTTTTACGATGGCAGTATCAAGTCCAGACAAGGCTGATTGAGCATCAGACTGTGTTTTCACATCGTAATCGCGAAGACCAAGTGTTGCGGGCAAGTTGTATTGAGAAACATAATAATAATCCTCTGCCGAGCTGTTTCCAGTTCCAAAATGAATTTTTGTATTCCNATTTGTAAAATTATATCCATTAACAACGCCGTTATAATATGATTGTATGTCGTCTGACGAAAGAGCATGATCATATATGCGAAAATCTTGTGTCTGCCCTATGAATTTCTCGTAATCGGCAACACCAAGCCAAGGATCGTGTGCGATATAAATTGGCGACGAAAAATCAACAGCTCCCGTTCCAGAGTTGTCTGAAAGAATAATATTGCCATTTAGATAAACTTTGTATTCCCCATTGTCATAAGTATTTGTTAATAAGTACCATTGGTTCTCTTTGACAAGTTCAGAGTCGGATGTTAATTGCTTTCTTACAGAATTCGTATGATACGTATCGACGGAACCGTCATCAAGAAGCTGTATCTCATATCTATGATCCAAAGGATTTGCTGTTGAAGTAAAAATCTGAGAAACTCCAGAATGAAGATCGCTCACATTAAACCAAAGTGAATAAGTGAAACTCGATGTGTTCATACTGAAATTAGCGCTTAGGTCGTTATTAGTTCCATCAAAGATAATCGATTGACTCCCGCCTATCCCATCTGTGAATTTAGCATTTGATGTTACTGCTGACGACACGCTCCCAGATGAATCTTTCAGTGTGCCATTGAATGAATAGTTTAGCAAAAGACCACTGTTCAGCCCAGAACTATCAGAAAGTAATTTGATCCCATTGAAATCTGTTGCCTCAGCGATTCTATTAATCTCGCTAGCCATGGCTTGAAATTCAGAATCAATGATCAATCTTTGATCCGAAGTGTATGTTCCTGTCGCTGCCTGCTCAGCCAACTCCTTCATCCGAATCAATTTTTCATCAATAACCTGCAACGCACCGTCGGCAGTTTGAATCATCGAGATGGCATCGTTCGCGTTTCTGATCCCCTGGTTCATGGTGGCGATGTCGGAGCGCATCAACTCTCGAACAGCTAGTCCGGCAGCATCGTCGGCAGAGGAATTGATCCGCAAGCCCGACGACAACCGCTGGGTCGAAGTGCTCATCGCCCCGTAGTGGTTCGACAAGTTTCTGGCGGTGTTCAGCGCCATCAGGTTGTGGTTGATGACCAATGCCATGGGGCGGCATCTCCTTCCCTGTCTCGTGTCCGGTTTCCCGTGATTTCCCGGAATTCTTTGCCGGCANTCCGGCTCCTGATCCGCCAGAAACCCTGTCCTCATGGGACAATTTNGCAAAACATAAAGTTTACTTGTTAATATCTAGCAAATTGCATACCTAGTTTGCTTATAGAGGAAGTCCGCTTGCCCTAGACTGACNGAAAAGGACGGTCATCATGGGCGAGATTCTTAAGATTTTTGGAAAACGTCTCCGGTCGCTACGCCGGGCNAAGGACATGACCCAGGAGCAGGTTGCTGAACGCGCAGGGCTGTCCCTCCAAAGCGTCGGCGAGATCGAGCGGGGCAGGGGGAATCCGACCTTGGTGAACGTCGAACGCCTTTCTGATGCTCTCGATGTCGAACTGACTGAGCTTTTCGACCTGGGGGACGTCAAAATGACGAGGGAACAGGCGGTACAAGAGATATTGGCCCGGCTGGAAGGCGCAACCGAAGAACAGGTCCGAGCTCTTCTGACGATGGTCAGGGTTTTGATCCAGAAATGACGGAAACTTGGCGTGACCAGTTTAAGCATGTGCAATTTTGTCGGCGGGCGCGCATATGGAGCCAAAGCCGGGGCGGGTTAATGAGGCCACCCCATGGGTGGGCNNATAGAGCCAGCCTCGGGGCGNGTTAATCGAGCCACCATCGTTTCCAGTCTTCGCCCGGACTTCCGCGACGGGCTATCCACTCCACGAGCAATATCGAGGAGGAAGGGATGGCCAACCGGAGGTTCGCAGTGCATGAAATTCGTCACGTAATCAGTAGGATGCGCTTGGGCGAGTCCGATCGCCAGATTGCCAAGGCCGGCCTTATGGGCCGAGTCAAGGCAGGCAAGCTCCGTTTGTTGGCTCAGGATCAAGGCTGGCTGGACAAGGATGCGCCGCTGCCCGCCAACGAGGTCATTGAGCAGCTGACCAGAAAGACGTCCCCAACAAAACGCGGACAATCCCAGGTTCTCCCCTTTGCGGATCAAGTCCTGGCCTGGGCCGGGCAAGGCATTGCCTGGACGACGATCCACCAGACGCTGGTCAGGAAGTTCGCCTTCACCGGCAGCTACGACGCGGTGAAACGCTTCTTGCGACACCACAAGCAGGAGCGGCCGGCCACGGTCATGCTCGACCACGCACCCGGCGACGTGGCTCAGGTGGATTTCGGCGTGGGGCCGAAGATCATCGACCTCGGCACAGGAGAAGTGCTTGGGACCTGGGTCTTCGTCATGACCCTGGCCTGGAGTCGGCACCAGTACGCCGAGGTGGTCTGGGACCAGAAGGTCGAGACCTGGCTTGGCTGCCACCGCCGCGCCTTCGAGTTCTTCGGCGGCGTCCCGGCGCGCATCGTCATCGACAACCCCAAGTGCGCCATCACCAAGGCCTGCTACCATGATCCCGAGGTGCAGCGGGCCTATGCCGAGATCGCCGAGGGCTATGGCTTCCTCATCTCCCCTTGTCCGCCACGGGACCCCCAGAAAAAGGGCATCGTCGAGTCCGGGGTCAAGTACATCAAGAACAACTTCCTGCCGTTGCGGGACTTCCGGGACATCACCGACGCCAACCGCCAGTTGCTGGAGTGGATCATGGGAACGGCCGGCAACCGTGTCCACGGCACCACCCATGAACGGCCGCTGACGCGTTTTGCCGAGGCGGANCGCCATTTCCTCAGGCCGTTGCCCGACGTGGCTCCAGAGGTCGTGACCTGGGCCGGGGTCAAGCTCCATGGCAACTGCCACGTCCAGTTCGAAAAAGCCTTCTATTCCGCCCCGTTTCAGCTGGTACACCAGCATCTTTGGCTGCGCGCCGGGGAAAAGACCGTGCANATCTTCCACGGNCAGACCCTGGTGGCCGTCCATTCCCGGCTGCGCCGGCCGGGAGGCAAATCCACCGTGAACGAGCATCTGCCCCCGGAGGCCAGGGCCTACCTCATGCAGACACCGCAGTGGTGCCTGGAACAGGCCGAACGCGTCGGTCCCCTGTGCCGGGAACTCGTGGACCAGCTTTTTGCCTCGCGGGTCCTGGACAACCTCCGGGCGGCCCAGGGCGTTCTGGGACTGAAGAAGAAATACGGCCTGAAAAGGCTGGAAGCGGCCTGCCGGCGTGCCCTCGAGCATGGCACGGCGTCGTACCGAGCCGTGAAAAGCATCCTGGAGAAAGGGCTGGACATGGAACCAACGAGCCTGCGCCTCTCGCTTCTGCCCGACGCCTACAAAGGTCGCAGCCGGTTCTGCCGTGACACCAGAAACATGCTGCAATAAAAGGAGGAATTACATGAACCCCATGCCGCAACTGGCCCCGTTGCTCAAACAGCTCCGGCTCTCCGGCATCCTGGACTCCCTGGAAGTCCGCAACCGTCAGGCCATCGAGGAGAAGCTCGCCTACACCGACTTCTTGGCCATGCTTATCCAGGACGAAGTCGCCAGGAGGGAACAGCGCAAGCTCGGTATGCGTCTGCGCCGCGCCGGCTGCAAGAGCCAGAAGACCCTGGAAAGCTTTGACTTCGCTTTCAACGCCTCCATCAACCGGTCCCTCGTCCTGGACTTGGCCACCTGCCGCTTCCTTGAGGAAAAGGCCAACATCCTTATCGCCGGCCCCTGCGGCACGGGCAAAAGCCACTTGGCCCAGGCCTTGGGACACTGCGCCATTCGCTGCGGCCATGACGTGGTGTTCCTGACGCTGACCCAAATGCTCCAGCAGCTCCAGGCCGCCCGCGCTGTCGGCGGATACGACCGGAAGTTCCAGTACCTGACCAGGGTGGACCTGCTCGTCATTGACGATTTCGGCCTCAAGCCGCTGACCGTAAACCAGGATGAGGATTTCCACGACGTGGTGGCCGAGCGCTACGAACAGCGTCCGACGATCATCACCAGCAATCTGGACTTTGAGGAATGGGGAGAGGCCTTCCAGAACAAACTGCTCGGCGCGGCGACCATTGATCGGCTCCGCCACGGTGCCTACCGGCTTGTCCTCAACGGGAAGAGCTACCGCTCGCCAAGGCTCGCGGAAAACGCTTGCGAAAGCATGGCATAACCATCAAACAACGAGGGAAAGTCCGAGCCGACTGGCAACGAAACGACTGGCTCCATTAGCCCGCCCATCCCTGGCTCCATTAACCCGCCCCATGACAAATTTACTCCTAACCCTTCGGGAACACAGAGTTAGAAGAAGGATACCCTCGGCGCTGGGGCCAGGTCACGGGGGAAGCGGAGAAATTGGATACGCCGGCACCGGAAACGGACGTTGGCTCGGAGCGGGGTTTCCCTGAGCGTTGGGATCAAGGGGGGGGCAATGGGGGAGGCCCGGGGGAAACGCCCAGGAGGGGGCAGGAGGGAGCGAAATACAGGGGTGTCCGGGGTGGGAGCACAACCCTCAAATTCCCCAGGGGGGTGCTGGGACTACTTTCTCTGTGAAAGTATTGTTATTTTAGCTAGTTTTGGGATGCATGGCGCTGCTTCTTCTGATTTTTAGAAGAGGGAGTAGGGAATAGGTCGGGTGTGAGTGGGGGAGTTTCGTTGACGGCGGTTGAATTTTTTCTTGCAAACACAGTCAGATGCATCGTTTTTTGCGAAAACGGTCCTAAAACGATGTGCTGGATGGCAGGAAGCTGCCATTTTTCGGTCCCTGTTTCTGCTGAACTGACGGAATGAGGTGGAATGAGCCATGAACTGGGACCATTGATGGTGGAGAGCAGTAGACAGAACCATATCAACATGAAATGCTAGACCTTTTTAAATACGCGTTTCCCCGCGCTTTTGTCTTCTCATCCAATAGAACAAAGCAGTTATACCGACATCACTTCACATTGTTCGTTGCCAGCTATTCAAAAAAGGTCTTTGCCGTTGTTGACAAAAAATACCCATAAAGCTTATTTGCCCAATCAGAGCTTTCTGAATCAGAAAATAAGGAGTCCCACATGATCGATAAAGAAGTTTGGGCCGAAGCTTTGAATCTGGCGAAAGACCAACTCCGTCACGGGAAGGTTCATTTCAGTGAACTCGAAGTCGTGACCAAGAGCATCTATGAGAAGCTTATTTCTCTGAAAAGTGGTCCGATCATCGATATTGAACCAGAACCGATGAAGCAGCTTGAAGCGCAGCAGCATACAAAGACTCGAAAAGGTGTTAAATGCGGTATCTGTGGTAAAGAAGGCAAAGTCCTCACCTCAAAGCATCTTGCATCTCATGGGCTTACTCGCGAAGAGTACATGGAAAAATTTGGTGTCACCAAAAAGGACATGTCTGTTAAGATCGCCAGGAAAACAACCACCGGCGACGACAATCCTCTCAAGCAGATGCAATTGATTATGAAAGAATTTGGTTTGAAGAGGGGAGATGTTAAGAAATTCGTCACCGACAAGGGCTTCGATGGTCTGAAAGGTCTTGCAGCTACTGCCAAAGAGAAAAACGTCGGCATCCTTGAGTTGCTGAAGAAGTAGTACTTGTCCAACTTCATCCGTTTAGGAGAAGCCCACGCCTTCCATCGGGATGACGTGGGCCTTTTTGTATGGATATCAAAGAACATGAGTAAGTTAAATCTATTTTTCTGCAACAGTCTTAAGTGAATGCAGTTTAGGCATGACAAATATAATAGCAATAAGCGCCACCAACGCTACTGACCCACCAAGGATAAACGGAGACTTCGGACCAATGACATCCCAAAGCAGACCGGCGATAACACTTCCAGCCAGTGAAGAAAATCCGATGGACATATGAAAAATTCCCATTGCTGTGCCTTTGATGTTTTCATTGATCTGATCGCGAATCAGGGCTTTACCAATTCCTTCTGTTAATCCCATAAAAAGTCCATAAAGAGGGAAGAAAAACCATACGCCCAGCATTGTTGAATAAGCGAAACCAAAATATACGATGGCATAGATAACCCACCCGGCAATAATCATACGCCACCGTCCGAAACGGTCGCTTAATATGCCAAGAGGATATGAACTGATGGAGTATACAAAGTTGAAAAGTGTGTAGCCAAAAATTGTTTGTATATCAGAAAGTCCTAGATTTTTAGCCCGCAATATAAGAAGCGTGTCGCTTGAGTTGGCAAATGCAAAAATTACAAGCAAGGAGAGAGTAATCCAATACCCTTTCGAAAGTTTAGACGACGATCCCATTGTTTGAGGGATACATGCTTCAGCTTTCTCTAAATTTCTTGGTTTTGCTTCTTTGAGTTTGAATGTCAGCCATACAGCTGCGATCCCAGGGGCTGTGGCAATTAAGAAGATTGTCCGATAATGTCCGGGCAGAAGTGCTAACAGCCCCATAGCGATGAGGACACCGACAATGGCCCCGGCGGTATCCATCATGCGGTGAAAGCCATAGGCTCTCCCACCTTGAGAAGAATCAACGGCATCGGCAATGAGAGCATCGCGGGCTGTTGTCCTGAGTCCTTTCCCGAAACGATCCACGGAACGGGCGAGGAAAACCAAAGGCCAGGAGAATGCTAATGCCATGAGAGGCTTGGATAAAGCACCTAACCCATATCCCCATTGAATATAGGGCACACGACGCCCAATCTTGTCACAGTGCCAACCTGAGATGCCTTTCATTATGCTTACGATGGCTTCGGCGACACCTTCGATGATCCCTAGGACGACGACTGGTGCACCGAGCGCAGAGGTTAGGAAAAGAGGGACGACAGGGTAAAGCATTTCTGAAGCGACATCCGTGAAGAAACTTACCCAGCCAAGTTTGATAACGGATTTCGGCAACGATGGCGTAGAACTTCTTGTCTCTATTCTCATGGATTTCCTCACAAATAAGCGCAAGCAAGTATTATTGGCGGGGCTTTCCCTGGGGCATTGGGATAGTGGGGGGACACGTGACCCTCTGGCTCTCAGGAAAAGCCCCATGTTTTTAGCCTGTTCGAGTGAGCAATGCCTCCAACCCAAGGAAGGTGGTTGCGGTCTTGAAATTGGAGGGGCTTTTCCTGGACCGGAAAGTCAGGTTTGGGTCCAAAACGCATGACCAGTTCCAACAACCAGAAAAAGCCCCATGTTAGTTGCATAAACTTATCAAAACGGCGAAAAAAAACTCCTACCGATCAAAAGACCGATAGGAGTTATCAGCAAACAGCGGTTAAAAGGGGAACTCCATCCCCAGTTTCAGCATATCCTTTTCTTTAGTCTGGTCAACTTTAAAAAAATCAAAAAATATGGCATGATAGCAAAATTCGTTGAATCCTCGGATGTGAGAGACGGGAATGGCAGAGTCCTGCCATCCGACAAGCCTCCAACCCCGTTTTCATGATTTTTGCCTCAAAAATCAGGGCGGTTCGACACTTACGCATCTCCCCGCCCAGCTGTGAAGTCAGCGCCCGCTGAATCACGATTTTTAAATAACCCGTGTCGCTAGAAGGGACAAGGTGCTTTGGCTTTTTTCCCCATTAACTCTTGTTAATTTTAGCATAGAGGCTTATAGGATATATAACCTCGCCGGAAACAGAAGGTTGTATGCGGAAACAAATTGCCACATGGATCGGCTGGGTTGGTACTGGATGTTTAATTATTTCAATGGTTCAAGGATATTGGCCAGGGGCTGTGATCGGTGTACTTATTATCCTCCTGGCAGGTTATCTTTGGAAAAGGGTTGAGAAGTAAGCTGGTGTCCAGGGAAATGTTGTTTTTCGATGAAAGTCTGTGCTACTGGAAACCAAAGAAAAACCCGCACCAGCGAACCAGTGCGGGCCATTCGAGGGGGGGGGCGCAAATTATTTGGAAATCGCTTCAGCTGGGCAGGCATCAATGGCTTCATCGACACATGTGGCAGTTTTGCCAGCGTCCTTCACGATAGCCTTCCCGCTGTCATTCATCTCGAACGCATCGGGGCAGGTTTCAATACAGGCTTCGCACCCCATGCAGGCATCTTCGTCAACTTCGATGGCCATCTTGTCCTCCGGGAGTTTTTGTGAAGAAATAAAGATAGCTGAGAGTGGAGCAGAAAACCGCCGCCAGAGTTTGGTTAAATAAAACATATGAAAAAGCAAGCAGAATCTTTTTCAACAATATGCCGAAATAGCAGGATAAAACTATGCTTACAGCAACAGCAGACAGCTTTATACCTTATCTTATTGTAATTATTGGTGTTATCATTCAGACTGTCATTTTCTTTGCGCTTCCTCCAGACACGCCTCCAGAGAAGAAAAAGTGATCACGCTGAGGGTACTGAGCCTCATAACCTCTTGATATTTTTCTTAACATACTAAAATTATTAATCATCACGCTATCCCGTCCCCGTCAACGCCCGTTTCTCCTCCCTCCGTGAAAAAATCCCAACAAACCCCTTGACCTCCCCAGGTCAAATCCGTACTTACCGCGAGCCAACGACGCGCCAACGAAGCCAACGGTTTTGGCCCCCAACTTTTTCTTGGGAACGAAAGATTTGGGGTTGACTTCGGGACGAGTTTGGGGCATTTAGCCTGTTCCCTGATTCTGTTTATAGGACCGTAGCTCAGGGGGAGAGCGCTTGCTTGACACACCACAAGCGTGNNNTAACCCNTTAAAATCCTTCCAAAAGCCCCTATCACAAAGTGATCCTGTTGGCGNAGTGCCAACGGGNTCTTCTTCATTTTATTCAGCCTGGAATTCGTACGTTGGTCGGACGTTGGTCCGCCGTTGGCGCGACTGTAGTTGACTAACTAGTAGACGAAAATGATGTTGCCTTATATTCTGGTTCGAAATTCGGCCATTCTTGTACAATTAACCAAGTATGACAGGTTTTGAAGAGTGAAGACCTTTCCTCGGGTTGCAAGTAAAAGCTTTTTCATGTCTTCACGGCGCACTTTGAATCCACGGCCAGCAATACAAGCGACAACCTCAAAACGAGGCGGAGAGTCCAAAGGTAAGCCTTGAATGCTCAAGCTGCCCAGATGTTGAACGCGCGTTACTTTATCTCTTGCTGTTCCATCATCTTCGGTGATTTTAGCCTCAATGACTATTTGAGGGTTAAACTCATTAGGAATGATAAAATCAGGAGCTTGGTCAAAGCCGGTAACACGCTCAGCTCGTTTAGTCTTACGGAAAGTAATTCCTGCAGATGTTAGCATGCCTTCAATCGCAGTTTCGAGTACATCGCCAACCAATTCAGAAACGGAATCCCGATGTCCAGCAAAGGGACGACCTAAAAAACGTTCATAAAGTAACATTGCATAAGGTACACCAATATCTGCCAATGGCTGAATGCTGAGCAACCCATACTTTGTATCCGCTTTATCGAGACGGTGAATTGTTCCCGCGATTTCTTCTGGAGCTCCATCTTGTAAGAGATCACAGGCCGTTATCACTAGAGCACGCAACCGTTTATCCGTCACTCCTCCGTTTGCCTTTAATGGTGTCAGTGGTGCCATGCGAATGCGCCTATCAAGTGTCCGTATCGCTCCTTGTGTCACCTCGATATTTGTGCGCTGCGTCGCAACATATGCCCACTCCGGCGGAGTAAAGCCCAGCATCGTTCGCAACACGATAAAAGCCATCGGAACTTGGTACACAAGTTGGATTACAGTTTCTGAAGATAAGTCCCGAAATCCTGCCGTAACCCGTTTCAATGCTTCATACCCACTTTCGAAGACAGGATAATCGATGAATCCGTCACCTTTCGGCAAGGTTAAAAACTCGGACTGCAATGCCTCAAAGACTTCATCAACAAAAGCATCGATGTTTGCTTCAACTTCTTTAAAAGACACTTCAAAAGGGAATGGCATGGTGTAATCCTAATATGACGTTACATCTGCTGTCGCAGAAGGACTGCCCTGCGTTTTTGATTTTAGAATTTTATCAATGAAATTCACTGGGTCGCCAAACGAAGAAACGACATTAGCAAAGATTCCGAGTTTGTCTGGGATGGGCAAATATTTATTCCAGTTCTCGTACAACAACCAAATGGCCATCCGCGTGACATGCCCGAAAACAACACAGCGAATATCGCCATGTGTTGGTACTCTGCCAGCTTTGCGTAATTGGCATAACTCATTAAGCACAATAGGGCCAAGTTCTTCAAATGTTTTAAACTGTTTGAAGGAACAGGGACTACCAAAAGAGCGGCAAACAAAAACAGTATCAAGAATTGACGATCCCGTGCCATGAATGTGGATTGAGCCGCCCATTTCCGCAGGGCAAGGCAAGGTAGCAAAGCAAATGAGGCCAGCATCAAGGATCGCCACACCAACAGCGTGATAGACGTCTATACTATTATGATGAAAAGTAAAGGCTAGAGGTGCCCCTGGCTTAAGCGCCTTAGCCATAGCGGCATAGACAGTCCCCAACCCTTCGGTAAAATGCTCAATCCCACGTTTTTGAGTTGTATTTCCTGTAAGCTCATCGGCGGACAGGCTGGACTCGTTGGAAAAACCCTCGTTATTTGTTCCCACTAAACGACGCAGCCACACGTAACAAAAATCCATCAGCTCCCCATATTGGACATTTCCAAAATAAGGTGGGTCCGTAAAAACGGCATCAAGACTACCTGGAGGCAATGTCAATGAGGTAGAGCTAATTGCACGGATAGACACACTACGGTGGCGTGCACCATTTAGGCGTTCCCCGATCCATTCCCCCTTGATCGGAACGACGACCTTATGACCACCATTGTTTCTTACCTCAAATGGTTCTTCGCAATAACGTTTAGCTTTTTCATACTTATCAATGATGTTCGACCACCCACCGGAACCGACATTGCTTTTGTTGCCGTTGACAATTCCAAGAAAATTCGATTCACATTGGACTAAACCGACAGGAAACCCATGAACTGAAAAAATATCTAAAGATTTAAGCGCCATCGTATCATAACGACACAACATGTTCTGATAGCGCAATAAATCTGAAAAATTCGTCGCAAGAGCAAAGCGTAACCGCTTATCAGGTACCTCGGCGATAAGACGCCCACTCATTTCTAGGCCCAATAGCTGGCGATCATTGAACAACTCTCTATAATGTGTATACCCCCAACGATGCAATCGATCCGTCTCATCTCCTGATAATATTTTTTGTTCTGGAACGTAGGAGGGGAGGAGAGAACGCCAACGGGCTGCGATGGCTTCATACCGTGTAATGTCTTGTTTACTCGGTTTTTTAAAAAAACGACCTCTATGCTTTTCCTTCCGATATGGATTGTAATATTCTATGGCAAACATCCTATGCTGTGGGGGACCATCTTTTGGTCTTGGGTAAGTATTGGTGTGCCCACAAATCGGACAATCGCAGTGGCTTCTTCGCGCTGGCCCCTGCCTTACCAATAGATGAGAACAATTTTTACAAGAGCCTGGATCATTAATGTCGGACACTTCATTGAGATCCCCACAGTTTGGGCAAACCAAAACGTTGAGGGGGTGACGCGTGTCGTCAGCCAATAAATACCCAGGAAACAAGTCAAAAGTATGGCCACACTGTTCGCAAGTAAGTATTTTGACCCATAGAAAATATTTTACAGGGACATCATGATCGCCATAAATAGGGCAATCGGTACGATAAGCAGACCCAATTTCTGCCGTCAGCTTTGCGAGCATGGCGTCAGCCACTTTGCGATAGGCTTTTAAGTCAATACGTTCGATCTCTTCACGAACGATCCAAGCGGCCATTGGGTTTATATCAAATCCCTGAACGTCACAGCCGACCCGGTTTGCCTCTAACAGTGGAATTCCACCTCCCATAAATGGATCTGCAACTTTTTTACCTGGAAAATCGTTTGATTCAAAGAAAGTCTCGGTCAAAGGTCGCTCACTGAACTCTGATAAGATCAATCCTCGAAATAACGTACCAGGACGACGCGCAAACCACTTATGCACGGCAATGATAGGTCTATAACTTTGTTGAATCTGCTTTTCCTTGAGAGCTAGCGCCGCGACAAAGGAAACATCGAATTGTGTTTCGATAGTCACGAGACAGCTTCCTCAATAGCAAAATATACAAATATCACTTTCATATTTCAGTTCATTGCCTCCATAATTATTCAAGCCTGCTGGGGTACTGGCGGTGTGCTGTTGTATGATCTGGTGCCCACGATAGTCCTGAGCAGTCTCGTGTTTGCCCTTGATTGATCAGGGCGAAGCCGCAGGCGTGGCGGAATATATGAGGATAGCGGGCATGGGGAAACCTGTACCCTCACACCCCATGCCGTTTTGCAGACACCATGCTGTCCGCCGCTCGCTGACAAAGAAGGCGTCCGCGTATGGCTTCATTTTCGCTCTGTCTGCAAGCCCTGCCTTGATAGCCCGCAGCTCGTCTGCCCGCAACTGGTATGGAGGGCTTCCTCCCACCGAAAAGTGGCAAAGTACTGCCATCCGCCGGGTTCGTTTCTATTAGCAACCGATCATATCACACTGTTTTTTATTTATTTTTTGTTTGCAGCTTTTCTCCACCCTTCCGATCCGCAGGACCCTGGGTTTTCAAATGCCGAATTTCTTGGTGATTTCTTTGTCGTGCAGGCCCTACATCGATTTTCGTCCACCCAGACTTCTCCTTCCGTTCCCGAAACCGATTTGCTACACTTTCCGGGCGTCATCGTGCTGACCTGCCCGGGTCTTTTCGGACCAATTGAAACTTGAAAAGGTGACCTCCCTTCCCAGGAGGTCCACCCTTCCCCACCTACACCGCCGCTGTCTCCTTCAGTTTCTGCCANNNGGCAGTCCCGACGACGCTTCTGAACCCGCCGCTCACCTTCGGCTCCTCTCGCTGCTTTCCCATAAACCGATCCCGAAGCATTTCAATATCATCGAGAAGAATGGCGAGGATACGATGAGTTGTAACGTATTTTTGTGAAATCGGTCTTCTCTTTGTCCGCGCCAGGGTTGCCCATGGTCAAAAACGACTAAATTTTCGTTTTTGGCCCGATCCAAGGTTAAAAAATCACAGGACCCTGTGACTGGAACGGGACAACTCCGCAGAATAACAGTTTTTCTCCAGAAATTGCGGCATATTTCACCTCAAACGGCACAACAGGCTATGGAAAGGGCACATGGATCGGGAAATTCTCAGCGCCAACAGGTGGTGATTCCCACGTTTTCTGCCGTTGCAAGCGCCTGCAAAATTTTACGACCACAGTTTGTAAAATTTGCTTGAATTTATTGATGTTTTTACGGAATCGACAGCGCCAGCGATCTTCCAAGTGGTCCCCAGGTGGGATATAATGCTCATATAGCGCGCCAGGATCGCCAGCTGGACCACTTCAGGTGCACCACGGGCCCTTTAAAAAAGGTGAACCTCCAGGTCAGGGACGTTCACCTCTTAGATGTCAAATGCAGGAAAGCTTTTTCTTTTGTATTGAAGAATCGTCA
>JGI20225J20221_1001416_pt1 | contig 24901 bp, 25 predicted proteins | sample BioMet4_FD_20221 | JGI IMG/M metagenome (IMG submission 20221)
AGTTCGTCTCTTTTTACAAAAGCCGCTGGCGCCCAATCTATCGGTTCCAGCGATTTTGTTGGTCGAATATCGTTTTCTGTACGGAAGGCCGACATAAGAGCTTAATTGAGTGGGCTTAAGAACCCCGCTTTTCGGCGAGTTCCTTTTTCCGCGCGATAGTATAAAGAGGATAGTTGAGATAACTGCGGCGGTAACGCACCTTCGAAGGCCTACACTGGCTTTTCTGTCAAGCCGTGCGGCTTCGTCTTCGGGGTGTTGATAACTGTCGCCCAAAGGTGAACTGTGGGTTGGGGTTGACCATTTTTCCTCTTTAACCTAAACAGATGGGCCACAATGCATATATTACCTGCCGCTTAATATTTGCCCGCTCTTCTAAGGCGCAATCCAAGATAGATTGTGATGTTTTATCCGTTTTGCGCACTGCCAACTATACCGTGCACTTTTACCTAAGCCGGTCGTTGCCTACCGATCGTATTACGAACTGCTTCCGCCCTCTACTCTTTGTTGGGTTGTGGGCGGCGGCTTGGATTTTCCGACGGCGTTGTGGACAATTTCCAAGTTTTGCGCGAGGTTGTTTTTGTCCGAGGTGGCTTGTTCTCTCGTTGTCATATTCTTCTGCGTTTTTGGTTTGTTGTTGGGTGATTTTTTTTCCCGAATGTGGATTCTTAGGCGTGTTCGTTACTGTTAAGATTGGCTTACCAAAATCGTTATCGTTTTTATTACTTACATCCCCTATAATACCGGGTCTTTAATCGTAAGACTTTTGTTTGGCTGTCGACCGTAAGTGACGGAAAGAGAACGTCCGTATGCTTTGGCCTGCCACTGTAATCGTTTTACTGGCGCCTGCTCTGGGCTTTACGGCTTCGTACGTTACCGAGACGAACTTGTAAATTCTCGAATAACGACGCTGTTTCCCCGGTCTGAGGCTAGGCCTTATCTATTTATGGAGGAAAACTTTCTTAACAGTTGCGGCAGAGCGTTGGCGTAAAGTTTTCGGTCCGGCTGCGGCCTAAACATGTTCATTTCGCCTTTTCGGCATTTTTCGTCGATGTTTCATTTCGGCGGCTGGGCAGTAGTGCCATTACTAACCCTGGGCAGGGCAATCTGTTACTCAGCCAGCGGCTTCTATAAAGTGAATTATAGACAAGATGCTTTCTGCCTGTGCCAGTACCCACTCACTTGTTCGGGCGGCCGTACCATCATGTGGGGCCCCTGTGACCCGTTGATATTGCCGGTGTAAGCCAGTTGCGGGAACGGACCGTGTTACTTTCTGCTGTTTTTGATACTACGGGTTGCTGGGTGGTGCATCCCAACCATGTACGCATTAATCTGTTTCTGTGGAGCCCTAACGAGCAGTATCGATTCTGTGGACTGGCCGGTTCTGGGTGGATCCCCGTTGGTAAAAAGGGGTGTTTTGTTGAGTGGCATCGATAACCCGAAACCATACCCCGAGTAACGCTTGGTTTTGCTTCGATGGTAGCTTTCCGTTGTTAACCCGCATTAGGATTTTCTAGCCTGATGTCTACCTGTCACGAAACTTCTAGATCGGTTCCCTTTTGTTACGACATTGGTGTGATAGCTCAAGAGCTTTGCCTAGCCTANACAGTTTGGANCTNNGNNNGATTGGGCATCATTCCCTTTACATCCGGCACGATAACTTCTTCTCCATGATGAGTATACACATCCAGCCCCTTAAATACGATAATACCTAAGAGTAGTGCGACGACAACCATGGCGGCAATGTTTATCCAAAAGAATCTGTTGGCGCTCAATGATGAAAGCTTGTTTAATGTCATAATGCTCGCAAAGATATCTTGGTACAAAGATACTATTTTTTCTCAAATAAAAAGGAGGAACCCCGGAAGATTCCTCCTTTTTATTCTTTTCTTCATATTATCGATATTGTTCTAGCGATAATTACGATTTTGTTCCGTTGAAGTGATCCGAAACTGTAAGTTGCTTTCTGCCTTTTGCACGGCGTGAAGCCAATACTCTGCGACCGTTAGCTGTAGCCATTCTTTCACGAAAGCCATGTTTGTTTCTCTTCTTTCTGTTCGAAGGTTGAAATGTTCTCTTCATTGTTATTATATATTATATTGTTATTATTCTTTGCATAATTGGACTGCAAAATTAGAGACTTTTTTTAAGATACACAAATAAATATCGTATTTTTGCACAGAACATTTTGTGTTTTTTGCTGATTTGCGTAATTTTGCGCTCACAAAGCAATAAACGAAATTAATATAATAATTAAATATAAGGAATATATGATTAACTGTCAGGACGTAAAAAACGGAATGTGTATCAAGTTGGATGGCCATTTCTATTTTGTGGTGGAATTTCTTCATGTTAAACCCGGTAAGGGAAATACGATTATGCGTATCAAACTGAAAGATGTTATAAATGGACGTGTGATAGATCGTACTTATCAGATCGGATTTAAATTGGAAGATGTCCGCATTGAACGCCGCCCCTATCAGTTCCTTTATAAAGAAAGCGAAAGCTATATCTTTATGAATCAAGAGACTTACGAACAAGTCCCTATCGAAAAGGAATCAATTACCGGTGTGGATTATTTGAAAGAGGGCGATTCTATTGATGTCGTTTCTGATGCTTCGACCGAAACAATACTTTTTGCAGAGCTTCCTGTTAAGGTTGTATTGAAAGTNATTTATACCGAACCCGGTTTGAGGGGTGATACTGCTACCAATACGTTGAAACCTGCTAAGCTCGAAACAGATACCGAAATTCGTGTTCCGTTGTTTATCAACGAAGGTGAGTTGGTAGAGGTCGATACTCGCGACGGTTCTTATGTTGGCCGTGTAAAAGCATAAACCACGTGCAATACGTGCTTTTTTCTGTCATCATTCCGGTATACAACCGGCCTGACGAGCTCAATGAATTATTGCAAAGCTTAGTCGGTCAGCACTTCAAAAGTTTTGAAGTGCTGGTGGTTGATGATGGTTCGTCTGTCTCTTGCGAAAAAATCGTGAGTCGTTACAGNGATTGTCTCAATATACATTACTATTATAAATCAAATACGGGGCCGGGGCTTTCGCGCAATTATGGAGCCGAACGTAGTAAGGGGGAATATTTAATAATTCTCGATTCGGATTGTATACTTCCCGATACTTATTTCGATGCTGTAATCGGCGAACTGAATACGGATGATTCTGTCGATGCTTTCGGTGGGCCGGATAAAGCGCACGCTTCATTCTCTAATGTGCAGAAAGCTATAAATTATTCCATGACTTCTTTTTTTACTACCGGCGGAATTCGTGGCGGTAAAAAGAAAATGGATAAGTTCTATCCTCGCAGTTTCAATATGGGAGTTCGCCGCGAAGTGTATCAGACACTTGGAGGATTCTCAAACATGCGCTTTGGCGAAGATATTGATTTCAGTATTCGCATTTTCAAGAATGGATACAAATGCCGTCTTTTTCCCGAGGCTTGGGTGTATCATAAACGTCGTACCGACTGGCGAAAGTTCTTCAAGCAGGTATACAACTCCGGTATTGCCCGTATTAATCTTTATAAAAAATATCCCGAATCGTTGAAGGTGGTACACCTGCTTCCTGCGGTTTTTACACTGGGCGTTTTGGTTTTACTCCTCGGCTCTGTGTTATGCCCGTGGTCGTTGACCTTATTGTTGCTCTATGCATTTCTTGTCTTTGTAGATTCGACGGTGAAGAACAGAAGTGCGCTTATTGGATTGTATTCGGTATTTGCTGCCTATATTCAACTCATCGGTTATGGTAGCGGCTTTTTGTGGGCATTGTGGCGTCGGTGTGTGCTCAAAAAAGATGAATTTGAAGCTTTCAAAAAGAACTTTTATAAATAGTTCTTGTCGTTTATATCGTGCTCTCGCAGTGTGAGAGCCTACGAACTTTGTTTGAAAATGAATCTACTATGGAAAAACTCTCTATCAATGAATGGTCAGTCGACGATCGTCCCCGCGAGAAAATGATGGTACAAGGTAGCGCTGCTTTGAGCGATGCTGAATTGGTCGCTATTCTTATAGGTTCGGGCAATAATGAAGAAAATGCGGTAGAACTGTCAAGACGTATTTTAGGAACGTGCAACAATAACCTGAATACGTTGGCCAAATGGGATATCAATGATTTTTCTCGATTTAAAGGAATGGGACCGGCCAAGAGTGTAACCGTAATGGCGGCGCTCGAATTGGCTAGACGACGCAACGATGCAGCTCCTAAAGAACGCGAACATATTACTTGTTCGCGTGATGTTTACCATCTTTTTGCTCCTCTTCTTGCCGATTTGCCACACGAAGAGTTTTGGAGCCTGCTACTTACTCAGGCCGGAACTGTTATAGATAAAATTCGCATTAGTTCGGGAGGCATCGATGGAACGTATGCCGATATAAGGCTAATCTTGCGTGATGCAATACTCAAACGTGCTACCCAAATTGCCGTAGTACACAATCATCCATCCGGCAATACACGTCCCAGCAATCAAGACGTTCATCTCACAAAGGCGATCCATAAGGCAGCCGAGGTGATGAATATTCGGATGTTCGACCATGTTATCGTTTGCGACGGCTCGTATTATAGTTTTGCCGACGAAGGGGCACTGTAATAATGCGTAACGTGTATTCGGCAGTTGAACGCTATAGTCTTACCTTGGCTACCATTTTTCTTATTTTTCCTTCACCGATTACCGGCGCGTGAGCATCTTCGGGGTAAAAAATGACAAACTGCCCGGGGCGTATATCAAAGAAAGTCGTTGGTGCATCGTTGTAGAGGGCATAATCTTCTTCCTCATTATATGAGGATACTACGCTTTCTTTCTTTAAGTCATCCGTAGCTTTCCATCCCATTGTTTCACATCCTTCCAATAAAATTTGTATATCAATATATTGATGATGCAATTCAAGAACTTGATCCTCACGCTTTTTGCATTCAGGATTGCTGTTGTTGATAAAAAGCTCGTCACCTTTGATATTGATGCGTCCTAATGGCGCATGTAGCATGTCGTGCGACTTCACATAATCAAACAATTCTTTAAAAAGAGGATGGAGGTTCTCTATCCTACTGCTATTTTCTATATTCGATACTATCATGTTCTCGTATTATATTTTCGGCAAAGCTAGGAATGTTTTTTAAGTTACACAACTAAAACTTAAAGACGTCACCAAAAAAACAAACATGTGACAATTTTGACTGATGTTTATAAAAATAAATATTTTCAATAATTATAGAAGTTATCGGGACTATAATGATGGTAATAGAATGATAATTCAAATAGGTCAGAACCGATTAAGTTATTGAACATGACTTATTCAGACTAGAGTTCTTTATTTATTCTCCTGCTGTTGATGCTTCAGAGATAGTTGAAGAGTTGCAATAGATGATTGTTTGAATTTCCTTTCAATAAAATTATTTGTTAAATTTGCACAATAAAAGAGTGCAGGAATAATTTTTATTACAATATTGTATCTAGTTTGCCTCTCTCTTTTACTGATTTATGAATATTCATCATTGGCTAACATTTTATTAATCCTATCATACAAATGTTTACTCTCGGCATGTTTTCAAATTAGAACTCAAAAATGTTGATTGTAGTGAATATTTGAATGATAACAAATTAAAGTATTATGATATCATTATCCAAATTTACCACGATTCTAATCACCCATTTGCTTGAGTCTGGGCGATACGGCACGGCACGTGCTTATCGCAGTGCCCTGAATCGATTAGTGATTTATTGGGGCAGTGATGAAATATCGTTTGCGGATATTTCACCTGCCATGTTGAAAAGCTACGAACAGTATCTGTTTCACAGAGGCTGTAAACGCAACACCGTTTCTCTTTACATGCGTATGCTTCGTTCTATTTGCAATCAAGCGGCCAACCGCGGAATATGCAACATTCAAAAGGGACTTTTTGAAGAAGTGTTTACGCATACCGACTCTTCTGAAAAGCGGGCCGTGTCTCCTTCTGTGATCCGGAAAATACGCGAAGCAAAACTTCCTGTAGGTTCCATGTTGGATTTTTCACGTAACATGTTCTTACTTTCTTTTTACTTGCGTGGAATACCTTTTGTCGATTTGATCCATTTACGGAAAAAAGACATCAATCATGGAGTACTCAGGTATCGGCGGAGTAAGACGGGAAAACTTCTAACTGTAGGTCTTGAGCCCTGTGCAACAGAGATTTTTCGAAAATATGCATCAGCAGTGAAAAAATCACCTTACCTGCTTCCAATTATAAAAGGAGAAGGGCTAGAGGCGTATCGTCAGTATCAGAATGCACTTAGAGGGTATAACTTATATCTCCACAAACTTTCTGCATTTCTAAAGCTCAATGTCAATCTGACATCGTATGTGGCTCGTCATTCATGGGCTACAGCGGCGTACAGACAAGGTATACCCGTAGCTATCATCAGCGAATCGATGGGGCATTCATCAGAGAAAATTACTTATACTTATCTGGCATCGTTTGATAACCGCACTCTCTGTCATGCCAATCGAAAAGTCATCGCATTGGTAATAGATAAGATCCTTCCTACAGTAATATCGGACAAGATTTTGAATGACAAACGCACCCAACTTTTCCCATTATAAAGAAAGGTTGAATCTATGCCTAAGACGGAAAATGCCGAGTGAGGTTTAAATCGTAAAAGGCTTANATAGTGATATTTAAATGGTTTTTACTATTACCGTTACTTCATAGGTAACAGAGTAAATAGAATGAACAAAATTATGAAATAATCTAACTTTACTAAACTGAATGTCGTAAAAATGTGTATTACTTAACTTTTATTTATACAGCGTAACCATTTTTGTCTTATCTGCTACATTTTATTATTTACTAACGCTACCTACATCAGAAAAGAGATTTTATTATAAGTGTAATTTAAATTTATTTTGTATTGCATGTTTATTTGTAAATCTACTTTCTCCAACTCTTAACTCCTTTTGACAAAGTCTTTTCAATCATAATTGTCATTAATAAATACGTGTATTTCAATAGGATGTGTATGTACACACTCTTATTATTCCTCATATATTTACTTTGAGGAATATCCTGTTATTCATGTAATATTTAAACTGACATTTCTGTTTTATTTCTCATTTTTTCAACAAAAACTGTTTTTGCTCTGTTACCTATGAAGTAACGGTAATTGGCCAAAAAGAGATTTANTAAATGAAATCATCAAAAGAAATGGCATATTGTATAAAATAATATAGGTCCTTAAGATCGGTTATGCTAAATAGTTGATTTGAGTTAATATGATATATTGAATTTTTATGATTGAAAATGAACAAAGGAANTTTTATTCTTGGTATAGAATAATGAGTTTTATTCTTTTCATTGCAGGTATGTGTATTCTCATACCCCTTCATCTTTGTGCCCAAGAAAAAGGAAAAGCAGTTATAGGAAATGCTTCCAAATCTTTTCTGTTCTATTATACACCCTCCAGTAAGATTTTAATGAAAGACTATAAGTCAAATCGTACNGATTATAACAGATTGAATGCTGTAGTCAAATGTTATAAAAGAAAGCTTATTTCCGGTCAAAGCCATTTGGCTATTATCGCTTATATATCACCGCGGGATATAAATAATTTGAAGGTTATCAATGAACATTCTATCCAAGCCAATATTCTCCGTTCGTTGATAAAAGAAAAGTATTTGCTGGGTTGCATGCATTTTACTTTTTACTTTGATACGACGTACGTAATGAAAAACCGGGTTCGTATAAAATATATGCCGGTTAGTATTCAAAAGGGAAGCAATCGAAACGTCTTTTACACATTGCACAATAATAAGATGTATTTAATTCATGCAATGAATAAGTATTTAAAAAAATATGGAAGAATACCATTGATCAGTTATGAAAACATATGTACACGCAACATGGAGAACATAACCGCAGCAAATTCATTGGGAGCAATGCCAGAGCTTAATAAATGGCAAAAGAAAAACGACATCTCTCCAATTGCAATGAATACCAATAATCGAAAGAATGCATTAAGAGATAAATACAAAAGACATTTTTACCCTGTTTTTGGCATAAAAACGAATCTATTATATTGGGGAGGAATAACTTCAGAATTTATTAGGCGGGACATCATCCCGAATGTAGAAGTCGAATTGTATTTGAGAAATCATATTTCCATCAGTACCGATTATATATACACTTATCTGGACAAGGATAATAAAAATAGCGGTGCCACAAAACGATGGGAAATATCCGCTGTTGGAATAGAACCTCGTTATTGGTTGGGGCACTCGAAGTTATATCGTGGTTTTTATATGGGAATATATGGATTATATGGACAATTTGACGTCAAATCAAACTCTGCAACATCTTATGGGCATACCGGCAATTTATATGAAGGGGGCCTTTCTCTGGGCTATGCCTGTTTGTTTTCTCCACATTGGGGGCTTGAAATCGGAGGAAGAGTAGGCTATCGCAGTATCAGAGGCGATGTCTACAAATTTGTAAAAACGCATTATTATAGAACGGACACTTACTTTGAGAATAAAGTTAAATGTACTAAAATAAATCTTTCCCTGATTTATCGAATGGGGAAGAATGTAAGACATAAGGAAGAATAATAATGAGAAAATATATCAAAAATATATACATAATGTGGGGTGTGTTTAGTATTTCTATATTGATAGGAAGTTGTACCCGCCGTGAGATTGAATCGTTGCCTACGAATGGAAACGTTCATATTTCCATGAATTGGGATAATTTGTATAAAGAAGACGCCAAACCATCATCCATGAAACTGTACTTCTATGGAAGCAAAGGTACCGTAATAATTAAGGAATGTTCATCCGATGGCTTTTCCGGAGAATTGCCTCTTGAGACATATAAGGTTCTTACGTATAATACGAATGCATCCAATGTNGTTTACAGCGGCTTGGAAAGTTTTGAAAAAGCATCGGTTACCGCCTCTTCTGCGACAAAATCCACTTATATCTCTCAGCCTACCGATGTCTATGGAGTCGGAATAGACAACTTGTCCGTTTCTTTTGATACTCTTGCAAAAGTGAGCATGAAGCCTCTTAATCTAATAAAAAGAGCGTACGTTAAGATAAATCTTTCCGGCAATTTATCCGTCGTCGGTTCATGTCATTGCACGATAGATGGTTTTGTCGGAAGTGCAAGAATTTCGACAGGTGATGTCAGCAACGATCAAAACTGTACCTTTTTTGTCGCATCTCCTTCGACAGACGGTTACGCTTCAACTGTCACCTTCTTCGGTAGAACTCCCGAAACAAAAAACGATCTTACAGTTACTTTGAATTTTATAGGAGGGGGCAGCCAACAAGTTAATGCCGATATAACGTCTGGACTTGATAAGTTAGGTCCAAATATAACAGCCGTTGATCTAAAAATGGAAGTCAAAATCAGCGGGTCTGTGGAAAGTGGTTATAACGCCACACTGAAAGGATGGAACATCGAAGAAAGAAAAATGGATATGCAATAAAAATATGATTATGGAAAGGGGGTATATACTAAAAATCAGCAGTCTGGTAACGAAGAGAATGACGTTTGTCATGATCATTGCGGCTTTTATTGTCACTACACTTTCTTCGTGTGGTGGAAATAATGTTGACTCTTCTCACGACATTCCCCTTTCATTTACGGCTCATACGGAAGGTCTTATATCGGAGAAATCTCCGAACGATCTCCCTCTCTCTACCCAAGTGGGCATCTACGTAACCGCCAAAGATGCCGATATTACACACTCCTATTATATAAATCGAAAATATACCTCAACGTCCGCTGGTGTTTTGACTTCTTCCGACATGATTTATCTCACTACAGGACTTAGTTACGATATTTATGCGTATTCTCCCTATACGGCATCTGGAAATACTTCCGGAAATATTGAATTTCAAAGTGGTACTGATATCTTATGGACACCGGTATATACTTTGACCAATGTTTCGACAGATAATCAGAATGTGGTTTTGAATTTCCAACATCTGGCTGCTGAAATTTCTTTCAATGTGGTTTTGGGTGAAGATTATACAGGTAGTCTCAAAAGTTTCAATAAGTCGTCGACCATAACAGTGAGCGGCTTTTACGAGGGGGCAATATTGAATTTGAGTAGCGGAGAACTTAATGCATCCGGTAGTACATCTGTGTCATTAAGCGGCTCCGGAGACGGACAGGGAAAGATGATGATCGCTGCCACTTGCTTTGTTCCTACACAAGGGATGCAACTGAAAGTTTCCATTATACACGATGGGGAAACGTATAACGGCACCATCACAGATAATGTTCGTGCCGGTTATTTATATAACTATGCCATTACCTTGCATTCTGTAAAAGAGTTAGGTATATCTACCACTATAGATGATTGGAAAGCGGTTCAAGGAGGAACCGGCGATATAAAATAAATTTATAATTATAAATAATAAGAAAATGAAAAAGTTGTTGATTTTTACCGCTGCGATTTGCTTCTTGGCAGCAGGATGTTCAAACAATGAAGAAAATGCCTTGACAAGCAGCACGAAAGAGCTGAAGGTCTCCGCATCCAGTATTAACTGTTCTACTTCAACCCGCAGCGTGGTGACAGGAGAGTCTTTTGCCTCAGGCAATTCCATCGGTATATTTGTCAACGGTAGTGGGTATACCCCGAAAAAGGCAATATTTACTGTTACGGTGACAAATCCTAGCCAGATATGGGCACCTACTACTGAAAGTGACAATATCTATTTATCCGGATTGTCGGCAATCGTATATGGCTTTTATCCGGCAAGTACTTCTGTCACATTAGATAATAGTGAGAATCATACCAGTACGATTGATATTAGTGTTCCTGCTACAGACGGTTTTAATGCTTCGTCTCAAAACGATTATATGTATGCTGTAGGAGAATCGGTGGTCGACAATAATAAAAGTGGTGAGAATTCTAATTCCACCACATTGAATTTTCATCACGCATTGTCCGAACTGTCTTTTATTGTCAATCTAGATGCAAGTTATCCGATAGATGCAAACGGCAATAGTGGCAAAATTGCCAGCATTAAACTTACTTCAACAGATGACAGTCCATTTACGGCAGGAGACGGTACAATGAAAGTGTTGGATGGAACAATAAATATTACCGGCACATCGAAAACCTTGACTTTTACAGGTAATGCCACCTGTAATGCATATAAATCGACTCCTTCCGCAAATCCGGTAGCTGTACAATTAGTGGCACCCAAAACGGCGATACCTACAAGTCTTACCTTGGAATTGATTATAGATAATAAAACGATGTCTACAACTTTGACTACACCGGCTACATCTTGGGATGCGGGTAAAAACTATTCCTATACCATAACCGTAAAAGGAACCCAACTTTTAATTAGCAGCGTAAGTATTACAGATTGGACTCCGGCTACCGGAGGTAGCGGTACGGTACAATAAAACACACCGTAAATAAAATATAAAACGATACTATTAAGTTTATATAAGCAATGAATAAGATGAAAATACAATCTCTTGGTCTGCTGTCAATGGCTTTGATAATAGGAGGATGCTCTACAAACGATCATTTGTCTGACAAGGGCGATAATATTCCATTGGGCGTTTCATCCGCATCCTTATGTGTCTTATCAACAAGGGCTTCAACACCCGTTACTGACGAGGGCTCGGAATTGCGCGTTTTTCGTTTAGCTACAAATGGTTATTCGGCTGCGAATACTGTTTTTAAATATGCTTCAGCTTCCGGATGGGGTTATGAGGATAAAAATCCTGTAATATATCTCAATAGTGCGGAGGCTCATGTCTGTGCCATCACTCCCGCCATTAGCGGAATGACCGCTCCCGACAATCTTTCATTGACTGCTCAAGCCTATTCTTCATTACAAGATTTATGCTATTCTTCCTTGTCTACATGTACCAATACTTCTCCTTCCACATCATTTAGCGACATGCAACGTGCTTATTCGGAGATAACATTGTCCATTACAAAGGACGACTCATACAATGGGACAGGGAGCATTACGAAGACATCCATTCTGGGGGATGAGATATACAACACTGCTGCTCTCAATATCACATCAGGTTCTGCGGTGTACGGTTCGCAAAGTGCTACCGCAGAAGTGGCTTCTTCACAAACTCTTACCCTTTCGACGACGGCCGTTACGCAAGGTTTTTTGGTTATTCCAGTTACAGCGTTAAGTTCAAGCAAAAAGATTACGTTGTCGTTGACTGTCGACGGGAAGGTGATGTCGTGTACGATAAATCCGGGACTGGATACGGGTTTTACAACTTTTACGTCATTGACTGCCGGAAAAAACTATACGATCAATTTGGTTGTCAAGGGAACCGCTCTGTCAGTAAGCAGCGTGTCGGTTAATCCATGGACTTCTGTGCCAGTCAACAATACGAACCCTTTAAATCCTACTCCGGTAGTCTAATCAAATTTTTATATGAGAAATAGCGAATTCAGAACTTCTCTTTTTGCGTTGTGCGCCTGTCTATTGTTCGGTTGTTGTACTTCTGATAAAGACATCGGTATGGCGGCCGATTTAAAGGCGTTGGATATACGATCGGCTTCTGTTACGTGTACCACTCGTGGAGTTTATGACAGTGGCGGTACTTTGGGCTCCGGATCTATCGGAGTTTATGCCATTGGTACCGGATATACCTCGGCAAATGTGCAGTATAATTATGGAAATTCGGCATGGGCGGTGCAGACTGCCGGCCAAACCATTTATCTTAGCGCCAATGCAGCCACTTTGTTTGCTTACGGTCCATACAGCTCCACTTTTAATCGCACCTCACAGACTCTTACCGCCGCACCATACGACGAGACTAAAGATCTGTGTACTGCCACCGTCAGCGGAAAGAGTAATACGGCGGCTACCGTAAGTTTTACACTGGCTCATGCTTATGCGCGTCTTTCGTTTGTCATCAACAAAGACAATTCTTATAGCGGTACCTGTGCTGTCGGAGATATATCGATTTCCGGACCTGCCATATATACCACGGCAGTAGAAGATTTTTCAACTTCGACTTTGAGCGGAAAAACAGTAGGAAAGGTGGAATTCAATCCCGCGATATCAAGCATGACAATAGGCACACCTATTACTCAAAGTCTTCTCCTTATTCCCGCAAGTACCGGTGAATTTACAAGTGCCACGACCGTCAAGTTTACAGTCGACGATGTGGTACTCACGGCTACTATTCCGGTAGCAGCCCCTTCGGCTTCTTCCGATTCAGGTATCAATGAGCTTAAAAGTGGAACGAACTATACGGTAAATGTTTGTATCAAAGGCACTCAATTATCGGTGGGGAGTGTTCAAATCAAGTCATGGAACAGCGTGACCGATCCAATCGATCTTTTTTTTTAATTTTTTAGTATGATATGGCAATAAAACGGTTATCATTTCTTTTCTCGCTCACCATCGTCACTTGTTCTTGTACGATGCATGATGGCCTATCACCTCAAGAAGAGAGTGAAGTTCTATTCGCTCCGGTATCTGTAAGCATCGCTGCGACGAAGGCTTCGTCCATATCATCTCTTCCGCAGAACAGCAATGTATCTATTGCAGCCTATCCTGTGATAGGCGGGAATGAGAATACCGTTTATTCAACAGTCAAAGCATATACGGTGTCCGATGCCGTCGGTACGCTTTCTGCTTCGGATGGTTCGAATATGAAACTGTTTAGCGGCGTGACTTATCAATTTTATGAATATACTCCAATCGTCTCTTTTTGCAGCGAAAGCACTAAGTCATTGAGCATCTCTCATGGAACGGACTTGATGGCGTCGTCTCTCCAAAACACGATCGGTACGGGTACACAAACATTGAGTATGCCACCTCTCAGTCATCAATGTTGTTTGGTAGAGTTCGATACTAAATTGGATGCTTCCAATACTAAGATTACTTCTTTAGCAATTGGAACGGGCGGATATACGGTATCGGGCGTAACCCATTCTCCGCAAAACTATATGTTGGGAAGCGGATTCGATTTGGCGAAGGCCGTACTCGATGGTTCGTATAATATTCCACAGACAGCGTTTTCTGGTGGTTCGAATAGCTATAGTGCGACGATTTGTCTATTGCCGAAGGCCACTGCAACTTTTGATTTTAGTTTTAATCTACTGCTTAATGGGAACTCGTGTAGAGCAACGGCCGTAATACCTTCCATGCCTTTTTTGGCTGGAACTAAATATACATTCATAATCAGTGTTATTGATTCGGAAATGATGCTTCAACTGAATATCAGTTCGTGGAATGCCGTTACCGATACGAATGATTTGGGTGGTGGGGGTATAACGCTAAATGTGGGCAGTTGGGCCATTACGACACAGGACGAAAATATCGGAGACGGTAATTTTGGAATAGTAACGATAAATGATTGGGTCTTCAATCCTGCTCTGACTGAATCTATGGGTAATGGTGGCTTTGGGATAATTATGCCCGTGGGATGGACTTCTGTCGATAACGATAATAATCTTGGCAATTAATGATATAAAAGAATGAATATGACAAAACAAAATTTTCTTATAGGGCTTATTCTGTTGCCCTTATTGTTTTCTTGCTCGACTATAGACAATGTGCCGTCAGACAAGAAAGCTGATGCGACGGTGAAATTTTCGTTTACTACGGCACAAATGAAAGGAAAAACTGAGACGAAAGCAATTGATGCCTCAACGGTGATTGAAAATCGAATAGATAATATATGGGTGTTGCAGTTTCAAAATGGGAGTTTGGCAAAAAAAGTTTATTACTTTTATGGTTCTATTTCTCCCACATCGCTTGACGTATCGTTAGTGAGTGGCGCCAGTAATATTTATTTTGTGGCAAATATAGGGCAGGCATCATTGGACTCTTTTAATTCTTCCGAATCGGTTTTTCAAACCACGGCTAAAAGTCTGGGTGTCGAAAGTGATGTCTTATTTACATCAGCTTCGGGACAAAAATATATTCCGATGGTCGGTTCTCTTACGGGTTATACGGTACCTTCAACTGGTGATATGACAGGTCAAACGATAAACTTAATAAGGATGTTAGCCCGAATAGACGTAAATTATACCGCCAATTTGTCAAATTTCGAGCTTCGAGCCATTCGAGTTTGTAATTTGCCTAACTCCGTTCAGTATTGTGTTCCACAAGCAACTCTGTTTCCCCTTTCGCCAAGTTATTCCACTATTAACACGGATTATTCCAGCGCTTCTACGAGTGGCTTATTGACCTTCTATGTGCCCGAGAACATGCGAGGTACAGGTAGCAATGCAGGAAATGATCCAAGAAACAAATCCGGTATGGATTATGCTACCTATATCGAGTTTGTGGGCTATACAAAAAGTACGGATACGGCGGGGGATGAAGTGAGGTATCGTATTTATCCGGGAGCTGACAATTATAACGACTATAATGTCCGACGAAATACTTATTATACGGTCAATGCCAATATCAAGGGCATCTCTAGCAGCGATTCGAGGCTAAAGATAACACCACGTGCCAACTGTTATATGCTAAAGCCCGGAACAAGTGTATATATTCCGGTGAAGCGTGCCAATGAGAGCGATTTGGGTATTCAACTTTCAGATATCACTACCGGATGGACTCCAAATATCGAGTGGCAAACTTCAACTGATTTGGTTAATGTGGCAGCGACCACAAGCGACCGGACTTGTGGCATATTTAAAGTCACGGCAGGTACGACTCCGGGGAATGCGCTGGTATCTATCAAAAACTCGTCAGGTCAGATTTTATGGAGCTGGCATATTTGGGTAACCGATTATGATCCGAATATGACCAATGTTCCTTTTTATGATCATTTATGGATGGATCGAAATCTGGGAGCAATGTCGAATCTTACTAAATCAGAGGATGATTATAGCGCTTTCGGTTTGTATTATCAGTGGGGACGGAAAGACCCTTTTCTTAATACTGGCTCTGTAGCGGTAGGTACGAATGCAACGACTACGAACTTAGAAAATTCTATTCGAAATCCTGCTGTTTGGTATTCTTGTCCAACAACACATAATTGGTACGCCGATAATAATAGTGGTGATGATAGCTATGCTACTCTATGGGGCAAATCCAAAACAATATACGACCCTTGTCCTGCTGGTTGGAAGGTCTTTGGTGATGATAGCGGTTGGGGTGCCTTAATTCAATGTCATCCAGAGGAATCGAATTTTGGACTTAGCTTTATAATTGGTTCTATGCCTTTTTACTATCCTTTACCAGACTATCGTGATGGAGAGGCTGGTGTTGTGTCCAAAAATAGTCACGGTTACTATTGGACATCTACTCACGAACCTTTTGGCATTATGAGGATGGAGATGTCCAATATATATCCTACTAGTGCTGGACGTAACGATGACGGTTGTAGCGTGCGTTGTATTACAGAATAAGAAGTGCTTTTTACAGGTATATCAAATTATATAACTTTTATAAAAAAAATCATGAATAAAAAACTGTTAAGAATTAGAAATTTATCGTTCCTACTTTTGTTACTCTTGTCTTCTTGTAATAATGATAATGATTTGAGCATCAATAAAAGCAATTCGAAAGTAGTCGATTTGAACAATTTTACTTTTTCGGAGGTGAAATCCATTTTGAGCTCAGGAAGTGCCGTGATGTTGAAAGATGGGGGTAAAGAAATTCCCATTGCGCATTTCGATAAGGACGAAAATGTAGCAATGGCTACCCTTGGCGGAGCTGTAACTTTGTTTCATGGAAATGATTCTGTTTCCATTTCTTTGTGCGATAGCTTTGTCTCTATCCGGATAGGGAAAGAAGGACCCGAATTCGGATATGTGTCGTATGCCGATACCAAAGAAATGAGTCGTGTAATGAATGCTTATGCAAAAAAAACGATTGTTACAAAAGCATCCGATTCGCCTGTCATTCTTTCAGAAACAGGTAGCTCTATGAAAATTAATATAACGGGCGCTCAGCAGGCCAACGCTATTGCCACAAAGGGAAGTACGGATAATAGTATGGACGATAATGTTGAGGTTACGCCTGGAATGGAAAAAGAAATGAATGCTAAATATGGTCTATCATCGATACAGACTAAAGCGTCCGCCTACCGGTTTCCCCGAAACAAAACAGTGACTATTCATTTGCTGATTAGCAGTGGAGCTTATGAACCGATCTCCCACGAATTGGTCTGGCAGGAGGAAAAGGCACAAGCTTCAATCTCTGATATATTTAGAAATGATAACAGAAATGCTCCAAAGCTCGTTTTTGTAGTAGAAAAATGTGCTTTTAATAGCACTGAAAATGCATCAAATGATCTTTCAAACTTTAAAGATTTCGTATATAATAATAGTGCCAAATACTCAACAGTCGGGAAGGATGTCTTTTTCTTAGTTCGTCAATGGGGATGGAACCAAAGTATAGTAGGGAAAGCTTATTGCAGTACCTATAATATTAACACGTTAAATAATTCTTATAGTTTTGGTATCTCGGCTACTTCTTGTTTATATCCTACCACTTTAGTTCACGAATTGGGCCATGTATTCGGAGTCAATGATCACTCAACTACTCCATGGTATAGACTAAACAAGGATGTAATGAATGCCACTCAGCATGTATGGGTGGGATGTTATCATCACACAGATATTAATCAAGGTTCATCGTATCGCAATGCGATCTACAATAGGCTTAAACAATTGTAAATGCTTAAAATATAAAAAGAGCTGAATATTTTGGATACTGTTTTGAATCTTTATCGAAAGAATATTGAAGCTGTCCTTACGTGTATTTCTTGGATTTATTTCGAAGGTTCGCCCGGCTAAATCGAGAAATAAACTCCAGAAATACACCGAAAGGTTTGGATACGGTTTATAATATTACTTTTCTAAAAATTCAAAACAGGTCCTGAATTTAATTCTTTTTGATGAATAGATATTTAGTAAAAATATTCAGAGAGCTACTGTTTGCTTTAGTTATCACATTAAGCGTCACTTCTTGCAGCGAGAACAGCTATGATTCGGCTATCGCTACACGAAAGACCATACTGGTGTATATGATAGCCAACAACAGTCTGAGTAGTTATGCCGACGAAAATATCGACAGCATGTTAGTTGGAATGAAAAGTTGTAATGTGGGAGACAATCTGCTTATTTATGAGGAAAAAGTGGGCGAAGCCGCTCGTTTACTGAAGATGGCAAAACAGTCGGATGGGACGGTAAAGCGGTCCGTTCTAAAAAACTATAGAGAGCAGAACTCCGTTTCGTCTACTGTAATGGCATCCGTTCTATCGGACATGACGGAATATTCTCCCTCCCAAAGCTACGGGCTTGTACTCTGGTCGCACGGGTATGGTTGGTTTCCGCCTAATAGTAGAACGAAAACTATAGCCACGCGCTGGTTTGGGCAAGACGGTACTAATAATATGGCAATCGAAGATCTAAAGACTGCATTGATTTCGGGGGGCCTTCATTGGGACAGCATCTTATTTGATGCGTGTTTTATGGGGGGCGTAGAAATCGACTATGCCTTACGAAACACAGCCGACTATATCATAGCTTCTCCTTCTGAAGTATTGGGACAAGGATTTCCGTATCAGACGATACTTCCTTTTTTGTTTGGGAAAACTGAAATGGATTATACCGAGGTTGCCAAAGCATATTACCGTTATTATAAAGATTTACCGATAACAGTCAACACCTATCCATCGGCAACAATAGGCTGTATCAAGTGTAGCGAATTGGAGCATTTGGCTGATGTAACAAGAGGGTTGATCGCTGCACATGATGCGGAAATAGCCTGTTTGGATGCATCGAACGTGCAACATCTGGAAGGGTATAATCCACATTTGTTTTATGATTTCGGAGACTTTATTCATTCTTTTCTTTCATTAGATGAATGTACAATCTTTGATACGCAATTGAACAAGACTGTCATTTATAAAGCTGCCACACCCCGCATTTTGTCGGCTACATCATACTCAAACAATTATATAACCGTGAAGAGTTTTAGTGGGCTCAACACTTATATATTGCAAAAGGGGCTTGATGCGGATAATATAGCTTATCGAAACACGGAGTGGTATATGGCTATCAGTGGAATAGGGATGGGGACCTATTAAGAGAACGTAAACAATATCATTGCCTTAGGCATGTTGAAAAGTATATAGATGAAAGCGAACGAAACAATAGTTCAAGGTCCTGCCATTTTGATGGAAAGGAGGCGGAAAAAGAGATGTTGGCGAATTGGAAATACATCCATCTTGTTTTTCATAGCGCATCTACAGCACTACTTTACGGTGAAGATGTGGCCTTCGATTGCAGAGAACTCTTTCCGTCGTATCCGTTATATCGATATCGACGAGAGGGATTTTTGTCTGGTTTCCTATCTGTTTGCAGCCGTTGGGATGAGTGACGACCGAATAACGGCAAGGGGCATTTTCCCCAAAAAGGATCTTCCCTTGTGGGAGGATCATATCATCTTGCATCTTTGTGTGCAGGAAAACAATCGTGACCGCTTTGTACCCCTCCGGCTAGAAATGAAAGAAAAATAGAAGAAACGATGATCAATTGTCTAGGTAATGAATAAGAAAATTAACAACGTATTTGTTTGGGGGCTGTTTTGTCTGTGCAGCCTCTCGCAGGTTTGCTGTGGACAGCAAGTGAATTCTGCTCGCTATCGGTTTACGCTGCCTTCGGTTCCGGCTTTCATTGTGGGTGCAGAAGCGCGGATAAGTTATGTGGGGTTGCATTTCTGGGATAGTTATGATTTTGGAAATGCCTCGTTCATTCGTTCCCGTGAAGGGCGGGCAGCACTGTGCAGCTACGTGGACCTGCTTTCGCGCCTTTCGGCAGACGAAGGTGTGAGCGATATTGGTGATGTGATGGAGAAGGCTCGCACCGATAGTGCCACCTGCATGGAAATGTTTGCGGGAGCTGAAAAGATTCTTTATGATCCGAACTCGCCGCTACGCAACGAAACACTGTATATGGAAGTACTGCGTAAGATGCTGGCTTGGAACAGACTGGACGAGACAGTAAAAAGNCGTCTCCATTTCCAATACCGTCTGGCACAGAAAAATCGTCCGGGCGACAAGGCGGTGAATTTCACCTATACCTTGAAGGATGCAAGGCAAGGCGATCTTTACGGCCTGCGATCGGAATATGTGCTGCTCTACATTAACAATCCCGGTTGCGGAGATTGTAAACGGGTGGAGCGACTGTTGGAAGAAAGTCCCGTGATAGGAAAGCTTACAGCTGATAAACGACTGAAAGTGCTGTCCGTTTATCCGGACGAAGACCTTGCGGAGTGGAGGAATGCCGAAGGAAAGATGCCCCGCTCGTGGATGGTGGCTTACGACAAGGGGGCAGTAATGAAGCACAAGGACCTGTACGACCTTCGAGCGATTCCGACGCTTTATCTGCTCGATAAAGACAAGCGAGTGCTGCTGAAAGATGCTCGATTTGAAGAAATAATAAATTATATTGATAAGAAAAAACTTTCTGGAGAAAAGTAGTATACAACATGTTTCGAAAATTGATTCTCCCAATCTGTTTAAAACCAGATTGTCGGTTAGTGGTCCGTGAGGATAGCTAACTTTTAAAAGTAAAACTCTTTCTCTTAAAAAACTCATTGAAGACTATTGATGATTTTTTGAGGTAATTAATTAGATAAGACTTGCCAAAAGGCAGGTTGCTGGGACGGTGGTTCGTGAGAATAGTCGGCTTTTTCATTTGATTAGAAAATTAAATATTAAAGATATGATTAAAATAAAGTATTTGTCGGACGAAGAAGATTACGTCCCAATAGTGAAAGCATTGAAAGAAATATTAGGAAAGCACTACACGGGAGCGTTGGACAAAGAAAAAGAAGCTCCTTATTGGGTGGATGCCATTGCAGTATATGGAGATAATGCGTTATTGGATATAAGACTTTTTGACCCTTATCTGGAAGTGGCTAGAGGAATACCGGTATCTCAAAAAGGATACAGCGATTGGCTCTGCCATGTTTGCGATGATGAAAGCGAAATAACGAGCATGGGCCTTTCCGCTCATGAGATAAATATAATCAAAAATTTGAATGAACAATAAAAAAGGTGATGGGAGATAAGTCGTTTGATTTATATATAACTTGAGTTCTTATCCCGAACTCAAGTTATATATAAATATCCGTCATGTCAAATATTTATCAATCAGTGTGTTGTAAAGACTCGAGGCTAAAACGGGACCTGAAAAAGGCATTATTAAGTTGTCACACAGTGATTTATGAAAGNTGAGTCTCGCAATTGTCACTGTTNTCNGGCGGCACAACGCCCCTGATAGCGATCATANNCGAACGACCGAATANACAGAACCGGAATAGCTGTGTCTGCTTTTTACGCCGATCATTGCCAAATGGCGGGCGAACAGATTAATCGAAATGTCGCGCATCGTAGCCGGACTGATCTTGCGCATGCTCTCATACAAGAGATGGATGCTATACTCCTCCGCCCGTTCACCCTTACGGGGAAGACGGAACAGACTGAAGAAAAGNCCTTCTTCGTGCGGNCGACGATAAAAGCGTTTATTGCGTTCCGTGATTAAAGCCTCTTCGTGAGGGGTATACCAATAGCGGGCTCCACCGCGCAGTTCCGTTTTGAGCTGTGCATACAACTGTTTGTACGAGATTTTGAATCTACCGATACGATCTTCCAACTCGATTGGGAAAAAACGGCGACTCCCCGTCGGATCGGTAAGGATATCCGCATGGTTGGAAGTACCGATAAACGAAGCCATCCGGTCGAAGTGCTGATAGCTTCCGCGATAAGGCTTGGCGATATTTATTTGGGGAAGTTGAATCAAATTCTTCAACCGTTCCATTTGTGGTAAAGAATACTTGCGAATCTCGTCCAAGTTGACAAGGGCAAACTTCGCCATTACTTTCGAAGCGGATTTGGATTCGGTGTCAAACTCTTCTATAAAATAAGAACGAAGCACGGGAGGAAGCAGCATACGGCAAAAAGACGATTTCTTCGTCCCGTGACGTCTATGTATTAGCACAGGCACCATGCTGTTGCCGAATTTGGTACACTTTTGCATCCACTGGGCCACCACCGCCAACAGCCACCGATGAAAGACCATATTCCACAACTTGTCGTCGCTTATTCGTCCCGCCAACTCTTTAATCCGATCCCTGCCATCCCATGAGGGAAGGGCGCTGATGTACTCCTGTATGGGATTATAGGCCGGAGTGAATGAAGATTCGATGATACGCATCACATCCCGATCGATACAGTCGACACCCGATTCTAAAGCCGATAAAACAATATCGTTGCGAACGCGACGGTCCACTTCGATAAAATCACGTTGCGACTGGCGCGCTCTACATTCGTACGTATCCGCCACGGTGTTGTAACGAAAGTCATAGTGTTCCGTCAAAAATACTTTTAAGCGTTCCATGATACCTTTCAAAAAAGGCTCTTTTACTCCATCGGCAGCAATGCCGTTTTGCATGTTTAATTTCATATTGTTATTTATTTGATGAATTTTCGGCAAATATATAACACCATAAAGGGGTTTTCCAAATATCTGTAAGTGCCTCCCTGAGGTCTGTGAGACATACGGACGAAAGTTGGTTCACGTCAGAAAGATTTTATATCTTTGTCCTGAGAAGAATGTCGTTCCACATATGTGATTCGATCAACTCACATATATGGAACGATCGACTCACATATGTGAGTTGATCGAATCACATATGTGGAACGACAAAACCTTGATTAACCAATAAAAATATCTTAAATACGAGAACCATGATTAAATACGATGTGTACAAAACACCTTCTCCCAGAGAAGAAGAGCCCGACCATTTCCATGCACGGGCGGTAAGTAAAGGAGTCATTACCTACGACCAATTGAAAAATGATTTGGAGTATGCTTCATCGGCAACGCCGGGTGACGTATCGCTCATTATGGACGGAATCGTTTCGCAAATCAAACTCCATCTGTCCGAAGGAGAAAGTGTGCAACTGGGCGATCTCGGTACTTTTTCGGTAGGGATTTCGGGGCCGAACGCGATAAAGAGGAAAGCCATAAACGCTACCAATCTCGAAGTGACCGACGTCTATTTCAGACCTCGCAAAAAACTCATTGGCGATATCAACAGAAAAGCCAAATTCGAGAGCACTCGGCTCAAACATCATTCGATAGAATATTCGGACATTGAGATTGAAGCATTGCTCACCGATTTTTTCAAAGACCATTCCTTCATCAGTCGTCGGGAATTCGAAAGTCTGTGCGGATTGACACGCCCTACCGCTGTACGACGTCTCAAAGAGTTGTGCAGTGGAAAATATCCTCTACTCGAGCGAGAGGGGCCACGCAACAGCAGCATCTATTTTCCTACACTCGGAAGTTTCCACACGGTGCACACACGACAGATACCGAGTGATGAGATAGGCGAAGCGGACGATCCGTGTTTCATAACACGTTAACAATGAGAAAGATGATGCCTTTTCGAGGTCCTGAAAATAGACCATGCCCGCATAGATCACTCATAGTTAATAAGATAAGGTGACAGGAAGAGTCTTAAAACTTTTTCTCGAAACATTAGTCTGAATAATTCATTTTTAGTTCGGGATAAGAAGAAAGGTAAAAAAACTATTCAAATACAAAAGGAACTATGTTTTACTTGTAACTATACAGGAGAAATTATCCTTTTTTTTGTCTGACGGGAGCAAATGCTGATGATAAAAGTGGCATTGTTTGGAGTGCTGACTTCTTATCTCGAACTCAATTATAAAATACTACGAAACCATTCATACAAGCCCAAGATTGGTCCTATGTCGGTAGTACAATCTCATGAAAAACTGGTATTATACACAAGCAAACCGATTCGCTTTTAAGAAGCGACTTGAAAAGAGTTATACAAACTATTCCGTGGTTATAAATCGAACAGTCTGCTTCTTGCTGTAGCTTATAATGTTGGGATTGTACGAGTCTTAGGTGGCAATAAGACTCCAAAGAGCAGATAAATACAAAAGATAAAGCAAGGTAATAATGATCTTCAGACAGAATGCCTTGACTTCTGCTGATAAAAAGGGAAGAAAGCTCCATCTATCAAGCGAAAGGGGTGGATGGAATTGAAATTATTGTTTTGCGAAAGCTAAAGTTTTCAATAGGTTAAAATGGCAGATAATATGCCTTTGCGACTGATTACCAAAAAATGGGGTTAAAAACAAGGAAATATCGTGATTTGTTCAAAATCCCCGCTTCTTGTACCATGTTACGAGACAACTATTTTGTATCTTTGCCACTATGAGTAGTAATACTCAACCTGAAAATAGACCTAGAATCATAAGCAGTAGAATGTGAAATCACTGAATACTGCAATAAATATAAGAGAGGCTCTCTCATGTCCGTATTGGCTTGGTCGGCCATCAGAGGATGTCGAGAGGGCTTTTTTATTAAAATGAGTGCGAAATGGAAAACATAGAGAAGGCAAATTATAATAGAATCCCAAGAAGTGCAGAAGTAGATAGCAGATACTCAAATCTAAACAATAATCCACGAGGCATATGGTTATCAACTGATATTTCTGTTGGTCCTGCAGTTGCTGAAAATGTATATACCATAACGGCCCCTTCGGGGAGACATGTCGAGCCTCCAGTTGGGCGCAGCTGGAGGCTTGCTATGTCTGGCAAAATGCTAATGGTAATATGGTTTCCAGAAAGTATTAAGCTTTACAATGACAAAAGTAGAAGTTATGTTTATGCAAAGAAGCCTATTGCTCCAACAATAGCAATGCCTTCTATTGATTTTACATTTATAAGAGGAATTCAGTCTCCACCTGAATGGGAATGGGGTATTGAGCAGGATATTGAAATGTGCCAATTCAAGTTTGAAAGGGCTGACATTATTCGTGGGACAGAAATGTTATTAGAAGTACCTAAGCATCTGTACATTGACACCACATCGTCGGGAATATTCTCTATTAATTGGGTTATTG
>JGI20225J20221_1001418_pt1 | contig 24822 bp, 25 predicted proteins | sample BioMet4_FD_20221 | JGI IMG/M metagenome (IMG submission 20221)
GTTCTTTTGGCTATTAGAGTTGTCCTTAAAAAAGATCAAGGCATTTTTATTATTATCTGCCGGTTTGCATTCCAGCTAAAAGGCGTCGGTTTTCAGGATGTTACCGGCCTCGCTTTTACCTAACCACTTTTTTTTTTATTTTTTTTGTTCGTTCATTTCAATGATAGTACCTTTTTGTAGGCTTCTTTTACTTTTATGTTCTTTCTTTTGCTAAATACTTACGGGGCTTTTTTTTTTTTTTTTTTTTTTTTTATTTTTATCTTATTATTATTTTTGTTTTTTTTTTTTTGTATTTTTTTATTTTTATTTTTATAATTTTTTTTATTTATTTTATTATTTAAAGGATGATGTGATTGCTGAGTGCGAAGACCTTGCACGCCGTTCCCACTACGACAAACTGCACTTCTTCATAGGCGACATTGCAGACTATTCAAACAACGAAAATATTCCCGCTGAGTACAAGCAGACACCTGACATCATCATCACGCTGCACGCCTGCGACACAGCAACAGACCTTGCGCTTGCATATGCAATCAGGCACGAAGCAAAGGCAATACTTTCCGTGCCGTGCTGTCAGCATGAAATCAATCTACAGCTTGAAAAAAACAAACTGTTGCTTTCAAACAACAGCCCCTATGCTTCTCTTGAACGATACGGTCTTATCCGTGAGCGTTTTGCCGCACTTGCTACAGACGCGCTTAGAGCGGAACTTCTTGAACAGCATGGTTACAATGTTCAAGTGCTTGAATTCATTGACATGGAACATACGCCAAAAAACATTTTGCTGCGCGCAGTAAAAAAACAGCTTGCAAATGAAAAGGCTCTTGCCGATGACAAAAAAGTGTCTGCTTCTTCACAGGAACGGAGTGCAGAGCTTCTTAAGCAGCTCGCCGTTTCGCAAACGTTGGCAACACTTTTAGATAACTAACAGGCAACGTGAATCTAACGATTGGCTGAAGGATATACAACTCGTTTTGCAAAGCCAGCACGCACTGCATCAAGATTGACGGTGCCGTCATGGCAGACAAGTGGAAAATCACCTATATCAAGCAAAAACGATCTTCGGCCAATATGTTCAACATAATGCGCATCAGAAGAAGTGGTGACAGGGTACGGAGACGGCAACATGAGCGGAGCGTTGTCTGGCTTCACAAATTCGACCGCATCCCAATTGCCGTTCACAACGCAGCCAAGCTGGCTCGTCATAGAAAAAGACGGACGGTCCACATGCGCCGGTATCACAAGACCATTGTGTTTGTGAACCTGACGTTCAAGTTCGTCGAGCGAAACACTTGCGCTGGTAATCAAATATTTTTCAACTTCACCAAGAATACTATCATGTTCATCAACATACACTTGGTCGCCGGTCTTTTCCGGCTTATTGCGAATGTCAGGCAGCAAATCATACCATGACTCGCAAAAGTCAAGCGCAGTCTCTACAGAAGAAAAAAGAGTAAGCACATGAAGCTCTTCCGCAGTTTGAGCTTCCATTCCATAAAGTGCCGCTATATTGTGCTGTTTGCAGCAGATTGCGAACGCAGGTGTATTCATGGAAGTGTTGTGGTCGGTAAGCGCGGCAAGCTGAATATTCTTTTCTGCAAGTGTCTCTACAATTTTTTTTGGCGACATATACAAATCGCCACAAGGAGAGACACATGAATGTAAATGAATATCGGCTTTGATTATCATTTTATTTTCCGTTGAGCAACAAATATATCTTTCCACTCACGGTATACTGGTTCATGCTTGTAGTGAAGAGTGCAATTCGTTCCAAGGACGCGGCGGCAATCATGTCATCGGGAACAGGACGGTCGTTGCAGATAATTATTGCAGGGCTTTCTTTCACCGAGCCGACTGCAACCGTATTTTTATGAGCCTGAATGGTTACCAAGACAGCATTATCATCAGCATTTGCAAGTACATCGCTGAGCAAATCAGATGTATAAATTGCAGTGACATCTTTATTATCATAATTTTCCTGAATGCAAACAAGCGGCAGTTGCTGTTCCAAATCTTTTACGGTCATTTATTTATTCCTTTCATAAAAGTATATCACATTCAGTATAAAACGGATGAAAAAAAAGACGGACAGCAGCAAAAACCACCGTCCGTCTTATCAATCAAATTTCAGTTCTATTTGACAATGTCTTCAACAAGCGCAAGCACATGGTCAGGACAGCCAGTGACACACTCATGGCAGCTATTGCACTTCGTATAGTCTATGACCGGCAGTTCATTTACCAAAGTAATTGCACTCTGGCGGCAGTCGCGCACGCACTTGCCACACTTGATGCAGCCGGCGGTACAATTCTTGCGGATATACACTTTTGTAACATCGCGGTTTGAGCAAAGTGCTATTGCGCCTTTTGTTTCCACTGGAATGATTGTGAAAAGTTTCTTTGGACAAGTTTTGGCGCAAACGCCGCAGCCGGTACATTTTTCGTAGTCAACATGCGGCAGCCCGTCTTCACCCATCGAAAGCGCGCCAAATGGACACGCGGCAACACAGTCGCCAAAGCCGATGCAGCCGAACGAGCACATTTTTGTTCCGTTCACGCATATCATGGCTGCACGGCAGTCGTGAATGCCGTTGTATGTTCCTCGTGGGGCAGCGCATGTCTTGTCTCCACGGCACGCAAGTATGGCAGCTTTTTTCTGCGCACTTACCGCAACGCCAAGAACTTCGCCCACTTTCTTAGCAACGCTCGGACCGCCGGCCGCACAGCCGTTCGCAGGAGCAGTTCCCGCAACAACAGCCGCAGCAAATCCATCGCAGCCCGCAAATCCGCAGCCGCCGCAGTTAGCGCCAGGAAGTACATCTCGCACCGCCTGAACCTTTGGGTCAACTTTCACCGAGAAAATCTTTTTAAAGAGCCCCAGCAAGAATCCAAGAAGGAATGCAAGGACTAACGCAAGCGCTATGGTAATCAGAATTGTTTTCATCCCCTACTCCTTATTTAATGAGGCCTTTGAAGCCGATGAACGCAAGGCTCAAAAGACTCGCCGTGATGAACAGAATTGGTGTTCCTTTGAATGCCTTTGGAATTGGAGCAACCGCAACTCTCTTGCGCACGCCCGACATAATCACAAGGCTCATTGCAAAACCAAGCGCAGTGCCTGCTGCGTACACAAGGCTCTGCCCGTAGTTGTAATTCTTGCTGATGCAGTTGATGGTGACACCGAGTACTGCACAGTTTGTGGTGATGAGCGTAAGGTAGATGCCCATTGCGCTGTACAAACCTGGCACGCATTTTTTCAAATAGAATTCAACGAGTTGCACGAGCGCTGCAATCACCAGAATGAAGATGAGCGTCTGCAGAAATTCCAAATGAAGTGGAACCATAACGTATGTATAGAGCGGCCAAGTGACTGCCGCCGCAAGAATGATGACAAATGTCGTCGCAATGCCCATGCCTGTCGCCTTGCCTGTTTCGCTTGTCATGCCGATGAACGGACAAATGGCAAGGTATTGCACGAGCACAACGTTATCTACAAGCATTGACTTGATGAACAGTTTAAGGAGTTCCATTATTTTGCAGCCTCCATTTCTTTAGCTTCTTTTGCACGTGCTTGAGCTTTCGCTTCTTTTGCGCGTCTGATTGAACCTGTTGCCGCCATGAGACAGCCGAACACCAGGAATCCGCCCGGCGCGCTGTTCAAAATGCCAATGCGGTATGCTTCCGGAATGATTTCGATTTTGTACGCAGTCCCTGCAAGCAGCGTTCCGCCGCCAAAGAATTCGCGTATGAATGAAATCACCAGGAGCACCCACGTGTACCCCAAGCCCATGCCGATTGCATCGAGCACGGAGTCGCCCACACCGTTGTGCGAAGCGTACGCCTCAACGCGTCCCATGATGATGCAGTTCACCACGATGAGCGGAAGGAACACGCCGAGCGCATCGTACAGTGACGGCACATATGCCTGGAGCACGAGCTGCACAATCGTTGTGAATGCAGCAATGATGATGATGAAAACAGGCAGACGGATTGAATCAGGAATCTGTTTGCGAAGCAAGCTGATGAACAATTCACTCATAATCAGAACGAACATCATTCCCAACCCCATGCCCAAACCGTTGAACATGTTTGTTGTAATTCCAAGGGAAGAACAGAGTCCGATGTTCAGTATCAAAAGCGGATTCTCTTTGAGAAGACCGTTTGTAAATGTCTTAAATTTGTTACTCATTTCCTCCACCTCTACTCTTCATGATAGTGATTGTTGAGTGTATAGTCCGCGGTTCCCGCAGGAGCTTTGAGTCCACCATGCTGAGCCATCAGTTCTGCCGCACTGTAAGATGCAACTTTTACCATGTCCGCAATACAGTCACTTGTAATTGACGCACCTGAGAGTGCATCATAGTCAGTGCCGCCACGGAAATCTTGGTCAACGGACTTATTGGCAAACTGATTGTAGAACGAAGGTTTTATTGCTTCCTGACCGCGATTCGGCGAGTCCGCAAGCGCAATGACTCTCATTCCGACAATCTTGCGTTCCTTGTTCACCACGACAACAATCGTGCCGCCGACATCACTATACGTCTGACCGCTCACCGAAATGGCAGCTTCCACAACTTCACCTTTAGAATTTTTTACAAGCGCACCTTGCTGGAGCAACATGCTGTGAATCTGCGTTTTTGTATCAACCGCAACTTTTTCTGTAACAGAAAGACCATCATACGCTTTATAGTTGCTATTGATGTCAACGACAGCATCTTCAAAAGAGAAGAGCTTGCCTTCTTCAACAACAGGAGCCTCGCCGCTCACTGCAACGCCGCCACATTTTTCCGCAAGGTATGATGAAGCAACAAATGTCGCCATCGTCATGATTCTGCCTACGCCTTTGCTGGTGATTGTTGCGCCGCTCACTGCATCGTATGTCTGCCCCGCAGTAAAGCCGTCAGCAACTTTCTTGCCGGCGAACTGACCGTAGAATGTAGTGCCGCTCTTCACTTTGAATGTGGCATCGTTTGCCTTGAGACCGAAACCAGGAGAGTCGCTCAGAGCGAGGAACTGCATACCCGTCACCGTGCCTGACAAGTCAACGCCAAGAACAATTGTCGCGTGGTCGTATGTAGGACCGGTTGCCTGAACAACAGCGCCCTTCACTTCACCGCCAACTTTTGCAAGATAGAATTTATCTATGGTAATAGTGCTGTCGGTGCTCGGCGTAAAGTCAGTCACCTGCTCAAAAGAATCTGCATCTGCAAAGACAGCCTTCATGCCGGCATTCGCTTTTGCAATCTGATTCGCCTCGATGACCGGAGCCGTAAAATTGTTCACCACCGCAAGCAACGCGCAGGAAATGACTGCATATATTGCAAGAATCAGCCCAAGTTTTATCATTGCGCCAACGGTGATTGTATCATTCTGAGATTCACTCATTTTGTCACCTCCGTTTTAGCAGTGGCTGTATCAAACGTCTGAACAATTTTTTTAGACACACGTTTCTGATGCGCCTTCTTTCCGTAGCCGTACTTGCGCGCGGTAAGATAGTTCAAGAATGGAGCAAGTGCATTCATAATCAAAATGCTGAACATGACACCTTCTGGGTAGCCGCCGAATGTTCTGATAAGGAACGTAAGCAAGCCAGCGCCCACACCGAACACGAAGCGGCCGGGCTTTGTTACCGGAGTCGTTGCGTAGTCAGTGACCATGAACGTTGCGCCGAACATGAGTCCGCCCGCAAGAAGCGCCATGGCAACTTCTGGAAGTGCCTCGCTGAAGCTGCCAAGCTTTGTCCACGCAGAGATGAGCGTTGCAATTGCAACCGTACCCACCATGCCAAGCGGTGCACGCCAGTCAATCACATGCGTTACCAAGAGGAACACGAATGAAATAAGGATGAGCAGAATCGATGTTTCGCCAATACAGCCGCTCCTGTTGCCAAGGAAGAACTGCAGCAATGTGTCGCCGTCAACAACAAAGGTACCCGCCTTCATCTGAGAAAGCGGTGTTGCCGAAGAGATGGCATCCATCGTTGCGGAAGAAATGGCATCGATTGACGCCGAGGAAAGCGCATCAAGCGGAAGCACCGCCCGTTGCGTGGAAGTCCCATTTGTTCACGCGCTCTCGAGGTTCAACCAGCTTGCACCCATTGCAGAGCCCAAAGCTTGACGAACAGGAACGCACGTCCCCGTAAGCGCCGGATTGGAAACACGTTAGCTCCAAGACCGCCAAACAAACCCCGCTTTGCAACAACAACCGCAAAAGAGCGCACCGAGCCAACCAGCCAGTCACAGATTGGGATAGTGGAAAGGAAGGCACGAGGTGGCCAGAAGCACACCCGTCCACCGCCGCCGACAAATATTCACAACACACATTCTGCTTTGTCACAACTGGAAGAGCGCCCTCGAACCACCACAGCACTTACCACTGAAACAACAATCGGTTTATGAGGCGCACGGAGTCCGGAATAGAAATCAACTCCCGACACACATTCAAGGCAGCAAGGGCAAATGATGCACCATCGCCATGAGATACTGTGTTTTTGGTTTCCTTTCGGTATAGTGAGGACTTGAAGAAAGGTATATCGCGGTTTTTTTCTGCTCAGTCAAAAAGAAGAGAGACCTCCATGTCTGATTTGCAGGATCGGCAGCTTGGTTGCAACCGCAGCTTTCCGCCGCTTCAAGCAGCTTTCTTGGTCCCGCCATCTTGCATGTCCTGAGTCACCGACTTGCCCAGTCCTGGAAACCGCGTGCCACCAGGACGCAACATTCGCCCGACCCACACATATGAGCAGCAGCCACAATTCCAATGCAGAGTCCAAATGAAGGCCGAACTTTCTTCGCATTCGTCCAAAGTATGTTTGCGTTGAGTGAGCGCAACCATCCATCCCACTGGAGGTAAGGTGCCCATCGGGCCAAAGCCTCAACGCCATCTGCCAGCAGCAAAATGCACGGTGGTTTCATCAACAAGAGTAACGTTTTCGTTGGCGTGTCCATGAAGGTAATGCCGCTCGTTCCCTTTTGTAATAGGGAACAAATGGGCGGTTCCGTCATCAGGCAAAACGCCCATCATCGGGCGCCGGAAATGATTTTGCTGTTGTTTCGACCGCGCCAAGGAATTTAACAAAGCGGGAACCACTGCCGGAATGAGATATCACCCACCATAGTGCCAATCGGAACGCGGCAGGTTGCAACGGCTTTTCGCACGCACCGCCGCTTATGGGGTAAGCGCACGTTCAATGAGCGGCTTTCCCAAGCGGAATGCATCGCTGATTGCGCAACAAGTACCCACGTTCATAATGAGTGGCGCCCCGCATCTGCCGGAAGTCCGCCCGATGGAATCTCAACGGCCGAAGCAGCGCATCCACAATATTCTTTTCACAGCCCTGCGGATATTTTGACTTGATGAGCTCAACGCACATGTCGTCGCCGTACCCTTTGGCAGCAATTTCTTTTTCTAGCAACGGCTTGATGTACGCCTTGTTCGTCTCAAGCGCAATCTTTCCTTCCGCACCCATGATGCGAAGTACGATTGCAAGACCGTCTATCACTTTTGCCGTGTCTTCCTGCAGCGTGCGTTCGTCAACCGTAAGATACGGTTCGCATTCAGCTGCATTCAGCAGGACATAATCAATTTCTTTATCAGGAGGAGGAGACATCTTAACATGCGTGGGGAACTGAGCGCCACCCATGCCGACAATGCCCGCGTCTTTGATTCGTGCAATCGCGTCTTTCTCATCGCACGTGAACGGATCAAGCGGAGGCATGTAGTCAGTTCGGTCGCTGCCATCGCTTTCAATCACGATGCAGAGCGCCTCGCCGTTACCGGTAACCATGTTGTTTTGGATTTTTCTTACCGTACCTGCAATGGACGCATGTACCGGCGCAGACATGAACTTATCGCTGGCAGCAATTTTCTGCCCCTTTGCGACAACATCGCCAACTTTTACAAGCGGTGTATTCGGCGCACCACCTTGGGTGACGGGAATAGTCACCATCTTTGTTGAAGGGAACGCATCGGTGATTGGACAGTCACGACTCAATTCCTTTCGTTCAGGCGGGAATATGCCGCCTTTGAATGTGTGAATTTTCATGCCGAATATTGTACTCTATAGAAAGAAAAATGTCTATTTTTATTCAACATATGCAGAAAAATATGCATAAACGGAGATTACATATCTTTTTCATCACTTTTTTTTATTTCCGCCACCATACGTCTGGTGACTTTTGCTTCTTCGATTCTGCGTTCCAACTGCTTTGCAAACGGCGTCTTGGGAAGTTCTTCCGCAAAATCTTGTAGCATACAGCGGGGTGTTTTGGTAGTTCATTTCGATACGCATTGAAGTTACAGACATTGTCAGAACAGAAATGACAATCTAAGCACAAAAATGCAATATTGACTAAAGCACGCATAAGTATATACTTGTCGCCATGGACATTGAATCAATTTCAACGGCAATGGCACAGAGCGCAGTACAGCAGCAGGCTTCCCTTTTCGTGGCGAAGAAGTCCCTGAATTCCATGGAAGTTGCAGGCGCAAACGTGATGAAACTTATTCAATCTGCTTCAAACGGCGATGGTCAGGGACAAATTATCGACGTGTATTGTTAAACAAAAAAGGTATGTCTGATATGGATGGACTGTCCGTAAGGGTAGTCCATTTTTTTTCACCATGCGTAAACGGTTGAATGTTCATGCTATAAAAAAATAATCAAACACAAAAGAGGACGGAATGAACACACAGCTAAAAGTAGAACTTAGAAATTGTAAAAGCAGTGGCTTGCCGAATCAGAGAAATATGAACATGCCTGCCATGTGCCTTGAATTTGACAAAGAAACTATATGTCCCACCAAAGGGCAATGGAAGAACAAGGGAGGAAGTTTCCGCATTCCTTTCAAACAAAGCGTTCACCCTTTAAAACACTAGCAGCACTTCATAGATCGCTGGCGGAATATCTGTATGTTCACAAAGAGGAACTTGAGGAATTTGACCGCACGCTTGCAGAATCATTGCATCGAAATTACCTGCGAATAAAAAAAAACATCACTCCGCAGATGGATCATGAATTTTCACTTGTGTTCAACAGGGCATTTGTTCCAATTGGCTCAACGCAAAAAAAACAGCTACCTTTTCTGCATTTGCGGCCGGTCACCTCAGTGAAAGTCCGCTCCGTAAATCTTAAACAAATTTCACTTATCGAAGGCCGCAAAAGGAAAAATTGCCTATGACACAATCTGCTTGAACACTTACCGAGCGCGGCATGGACCTGCAAAGACCTTGATGGACTGCCTTTTGGCAAATGCAAAGGAACGTCCTTGTTTCCACTGCTCAAGAGAATAACTTCCCAGCAAAAAAAAAATCCGCACCAGACCTTTCTTTCCAGAAACAGTCACCTGACATGAGCAGCCAAAAAAAAAATGGCACATTATCTTTCTGCCCACACCAATTATGCTTTGACTTTACCCGCCGGACAGCCCATTCACCAACCAACAGACCGCACCGTTCCACCACGCGCCTTGCCTAAAGAAAACGACATTCGCACCCCCACCCCCCCCACCCCCAACCACCACTCGTGTCACCACGCACCCAGCTACTAACCCCACGGCAGTTGCCTTCCAGCATGCCTCTATATCATCCAATGAAGGCAGAGCACATGCATCTGTTTTTGAGACAGAACCTAGCCGCAGCAAAAACTACGCATTACTTCGATCAAACAACGAAAAAACAATGGCGGCAGCATGAATCTTGTATCACGCTATCTACGAAAAATCGCCAATGGTCGTTCAAAAGCCGTTCAATTCCACCCTCACTCTACCCGGAAAGCGAAACGCATCCTATTCCGCAGGTCTTCTGCGATGCTAAGTGAAAGTCATGGAATTCTACGTAAAGCAGTCGAAATATAAGGTGCAACCGCCGCCTCATACGCCACTAAAAGCAGGACGAGTGTCCACCACTACACGTTCCATATTCATTTATCCGCCTACGAAACCTTGAAAAAACGAACCTCATCAAACGGCCAGCCCAGCAATAGACATAAATCTCGACCAAAGGATTTGGAATGACAAATACAAGCAATATATTGCGCATATGTCCTGCAAACGGACAAAGAGAGAGGAATATGTACAGGGACGTGCCCACCGGGCTTCGGTGGATTCCGGACCTACTTTCAGCGATACGCGGCTCGGCAACATGTATCAAATCCAATGTTACACTACAAACACGTAATGAAGCCAGCGACGATTGAACAGTTGACGCTTCCATTACCGCGACGGAAACCTCGCCGCTCCATAAACAGCGAATGAAGGAAACATGTCTGGCAAGAAGGCTGGACCCCCGGAAAAGAGGCAAGAACGGCACGTTACTTGTGGATTCAGGGAAATAAACCGGGCGTTCCTTCAACCGCCGATGGGGATTTCCTGGAGACTATTCCTTGTAAGAGAAAATACACTGCACTCTACGAATTGAGTTAATTTTCTCTGCCAACAAACATCATTGACCGCCTTGTTTCTGTTTTTGCCGCATGGGGAATTTTTATATTGCTTTCCAAAGTGCATTCCATTCAAGACGCGACACGCTGATTCATTTGGCTAGCAACATTTTTGTCCGGAACAGAGGAAGCAGCAATGACATTCTGCTCGATTTTTAAAATTGCACTTTCCCTCAATCTGCTATAGAATACAATTTACAGACAGCGAAAGTATGCCAAACACTTTTTACGCATACATAAAGCAAATTCACCCTTAAGGAGTCATTATGATGAAACGCAACGTTGCAGAACTTGTTTGCGCTCTTTTTGTCCTCATTTCTGCCGCAGGAGAAAAACTCAAGTTGCAGCAAAACATCTCCCTTGAATTCAAAGGATGTGCCGACAGCTCGATTCAATTTGAAGCGCGCGGGCCGAATGCAAAAGCACCAATGGAATCATCTGAGCTGAAAAAACAATTTTCAAATGAACCGTTCATCCGCAACGCTGACAAAACGTATACATGGCAGAACTACACTATTGCAGCAAAAGATACCGGCTACACACTATTCTGCAACGGCAAAGAATTGTATACCGCAACATTCAACATCGAAGCGGACGAACTTAAAGAAGTGCGTGTCTGGAAAGATGCGCAAAGTTTTTACGGCATGGGCGAGGCTTCAAAAAAAGTGAATCTCGCTGACCAGCGGTTCACCATGTATAATGAATCGAAATACGGCGACCACGCATATCTTTTTATTCCATTCTATATCACTGACACAAACACGTCGGTCTACTACAATGCAAACGGCAAGGATGAAATTTATTTTCAAAGCGGTGTTGTTCCACAAACATACACAACCTCTTACCAGCGCATTCAATGCTACGTGCGACAAAACAAAAACATGCAGGAAGGAATTGCACATTTTTACGCGGAAACAAATCCAAACGCACTGTTGCCCAAATGGGCGTACGGCTACATTCAATCAAAATATGGCTACCGCACGCAGCAGGAAGTCATCGATGTTGTTGAAGGTTTTAAACAGCGCAATCTTCCACTCACCGGAATTGTACTCGACTTATTCTGGTTCAATAAGATGGGCGATATTTTCTGGGACACTTCAAGATTTCCTAATCCGAAGCAGCTCAACGAATATCTTGAAGCAAACGGCGTAAAGCTCATCACCATCACCGCGAACCGTTCTACACAACTTCATCAACCAATTTTGAAGAATACCAAAAAGGACGATTTGCTTTGCAAAAACAAGTTTGGTAAAAATTGTTCTCTGGCGTGACTGGTGGTGCCTTGGTGACAAAGAAGGCGCGGCATTCTTAATCCTCTTGCAAAAGAACGCAACAAAAACGCTCGGAGAAAAATATGGAGCGATGGCTTGATTCAGGCATAGACGGTTTTTGGACAGATCTTGGCGAACCAGAAAAAGCGCCGGCTTCGCTGCAATTTGGCAAACTCACCGAACAAGATTTTCACAACTATTATAACTACTATTGGTCAAAGGCTGTGTATGAAGGTGTACAGAAAAAGTATCCTGACAAGCGTCTAATGATACTGTCACGCTCCGGATATACAGGCAGCGGAAAATTCAATGTCTCTGTCTGGTCAGGCGATGTATCTGTTTCGTGGACGGCACTCTCGCAACAAACTGCATTTGCACTCAACGCAGGAATGTGCGCGCTGCCGTACTGGGGAAGCGACACCGGCGGATTTGCACAGCAGGAGGCAAAATCAGAACTTTTTGTAAGATGGCATGAATTCAGCGCATTCACTCCAGTGTACCGCGCACATGGTTCCGGTCCGCGAGAGCCTTGGATTTTCAGCGATGTAGAAACAGGCATTGTTAGAAAATATCTTGACATACGAACTGCATTGCTTCCCTATATTTATTCCACCGCGCACCAAACGGCAAACGGTCTGCCCATGATGCGTCCTCTTTTCTATGAAGACACTTCCGCCCCGGCAGAATTTGTCGAGAGTGAATTTCTTTTTGGAGACGCATTGTTGGTGGCGCCGGTAACAGAAGAGCTGTCAAAATCTACAACAAAAAAAGTGTGGCTGCCAAAAGGAACATGGTACGATTTTGAAACATTGCAAAAGGCAGCAGGAAAAGAAACGATTACCATTGAAGTTCCTCTTGAGAAAATTCCGGTATATATAAAAGAAGGCGCAATCATTCCCGCAGAAAAAGACGGGACCACCTATATTTTCATGATTCCTGCAGCAGGTGTTACAAACACTTTTACATTGTACAACGACGACGGCGAAACAAACAAATATAAAGATGGAGCATTTGCAGAAACACGCTTTTTGCTCAACGGCACGTCACTTACGGCGTCTGTTCAAGGAGATGCGGCTTTTGCGCCAAAGTCTGTAACGCTTGTTGTGCCATCATCTTTTACCGATGACAGCAGTTGGAAAACAGACGGACTGTACAAGACAAAAACGGTGCAAATTTCAGAACTTGCAGCGGAATATTCATTGTACTGAATTCAAAAGCGGTGATATAATTCAGTTATGGATAAAAGTCACCGCCGTTTTCTTTTTTCGCTTACTATCATTTTGGGACTCTTTTAATTCCCTGCTTTAGCCAGCAGACTGTGACAGTAGGCTGGTATGAAGTTCCACAGTTTCAGCAGACAGACAATGACGGCGGCCGCAGCGGTTACGTTTATGAATTCCTCCAGCAAATTTCCGAACGCACTGGTTTTTCCTACAAGTATATAAATGGTACAAAGCAGGAATGCATAAACATGCTTGATAAAGGCATTGTTGATATAGTCTGTTCTCTGTGTCCAGGGGAAGAACCTTCTCACGCTGTGCTTTGTTCTATTCCACTTGGCACTTCTTACCTCATGCTCGTTGCCCGCAAAGATGATGATCGCTTTTCTTTTGACGATTACGCGGCAATGGACGGCATGACGGTTGTATCATCCCCATCCGTATTTCAAGAATCAAAATTCCGTGCATTACAAAGGAATTATGCTTTTTCTGTCAGAACGAAATTATGTGTCACTCCAGAAGCGGCATTGAGCGAACTTCAGCACGGCAATGCCGATCTTGCGCTTGTATCTTCAATCACCGCAACGCAGGACTTCACCGTTGTATCGCAGTTTGGCATGCATAATTTTTTCATCGGTGTAACAAAGAACAAACCTGCCCTCATGTCAGAAATGGACGCCACCATTGAGCAAATAATTACCGAAACTCCAGACTATGAGCAGACACTTTCAAAGGCGTATCTTGCGCAAAGCACCACGGCGGCTGTTTCTCTTACAAAAAAAGAAAAGCAATTCATTGCAAAGTCGCCCCACGTTACGGTATACATCAAGGCTGACACCCCTGTACTTTCTTTTGTGCGCAATGGAGAATTCCATGGAATGGTGAAATATATTTTTGACTACATTTCAAACACAACAAATCTTAAATTTGATTACATTCCTTTCGATGAGAACAAAGCCGCGATTAAGAACACCTATAACAACAAGAACACCATTGACGGTTATGTCATATCAGATTTTAAATGGGGTGAAGAAAATAATTTGCACATCACTGCGCCGGTGGCGGATTACGCACTTGTACTTGTCTATCAAAAAAATATGTCTCATAACATTTACACCGTCTCATACCATGAAAATAATTTTCTTCCCGACTCATTTATTCAAAACGCACCTTACACCATGATTCCGTATGAAACGCGCGAAGATGCAATTAACGCGGTACTCAAAGGCGACTGCGATGCTTTTCTTACCAGCATGTACATTGCGCAGACTTTTCTTGAAGGACAAAAATACAAAAATCTTATCATGTCGGCGCCTGACAATCTAAAGCTCAGCCTTGCATTTGGAATTTCACAAACATCTGATAAAGAACTGTATTCTATCATCGACAAGTCAATACGCAACATACCGCAGGATGAACGCAACAGTTATCTGCGTGAAAGTATTTCCGACAGCTTTGTCTATACGCTTGGTGACTTTATCAGGCAGAACAGCATTGTTCTTCTTCTTGTCATTCTTGTTTTTATGCTGCTGCTGTTCATGACAATCTCACAGAAACGCAACGCGATGCGGCTTGCAGAAGCTAATAAAAACAAAGATATTTTTCTTGCAAACATGTCGCATGACTTCCGCACGCCACTTACGGCGATAAAAGGATTTGCTTATCTAGGACAAACAGAAAAAAATGTTAAATACTACGATCAGATTCTTTCCTCAAGCGAGTACCTTCTTGAGCTTGTAAAAGATATTCTTAACATTCAAGAATACGCCCAAGGCAAGACGCTTGAACTTACACCTACGGCAAACAGTACACTATCTCTCTGCGACGGAATTCTTGAAGTTGTGAACACCCGCGCAAAAGCAAAACGAATTTCCATTCAAAAGAATTATTCTATCGAGCACCAATACATCAACGTAGACGAGCTGCGTTTCAAGCAGGCTTTCATCAACATCATCAACAACTCTATTAAATATAGTCCTGAAGATTCTACAATCATTTGGAACGTACATGACAAAGTTGAAAACGACGGAACAGTCCACCTGCTGTCAGAAGTGATAGATTATGGCGTAGGAATGAGCGAAGACTTCATCAAGACAAAATTGTTCAAGGCTTTTGAACGTGAGCACAATAAATTTTCTCTTGCGGAAGGCGGAACAGGCTTAGGTCTTGTCATAACAAAAATGGTTATTTCCAGAATGATGGGAACCATCACCGTGTCGAGTACGCTTGGCAAAGGCACTACATTTTCCATTGATCTTCCAATACAAACACTCTCTGCGGAAGAATTTGAAACACAGACTAAACAAAAGAGACCAAAGATACAGACAAAAGATTTTGCTGGCAAGCATATACTTGTCTGCGAAGATAACGAACTCAACACCTTCATTATTAAGAATATTCTTGAAAAAAAAGGATGCATCGTAGAAACGGCAGAAAACGGAAAGGTCGGAGTAGAGAAATTTCGACAGTCCGCAGAAGGTCAGTATCATGCAATTCTTATGGACATACGGATGCCTGTTCTTGACGGACTGAGCGCTACAAAAGAAATACGTAGTTTAAAGAGAAAAGACGCCGGATTTATTCCAATAATTGCACTTTCGGCCAATGCCTCTGAAAACGACAAGACAGACGCTGCACAGGCAGGCATAAACGACCATCTTTCAAAGCCAATTGATGTTGATAAACTTTTTGAAACTCTTGCTGCTTATCTCTAAATGTGCCTCGCGCACAATTGCCATATATTCTAAAATGAGCGCATTCATGAAGCGGTCCGCTTTATCAAGTTCTGTATACACTTGAATCAATCCATTCTGCTTTTGATACTTCTGAAACGATGCAGAATAAAACGCCTTGTTCACTAAACCGGCAAGCGCGCTCTTCACAGCCTGCGGCGTTCCCGTTTTTACCATAAGTGCCCGATATGAGTATCCAGGCACTTCTATATCGTACCCTTGCTCAGAAAGCGTAGGCACTGCGGATAATTCCTTAAGTGTACTGTGTCCGTCTGTAAGAATGACAAGCGGAACTAAGTCAGGAGACGAAACTAGTTCACTCTGGCTGAACACGCCTGCGACACAGTCTTCCTTCTTTACTGCCTCAAGGACACCTGCTCCACCGTTATATGACTTGACGACAAACGGTTTGCCAAGAGCAGCATTTACACCAAGACATGCAATGTAATTAGCACTGCCTTTCCCTGCGTGTCCAATTGAAATCTTACCAGGTTATTTTTTCTTTGCATCAGAAACAAGCTGTGAAAAAGTAGTATAACCGCTTTGCTTTTTTACGGGCGATGACTAAACGGATCCTCGTTAAGTCCCGCAATTGAATCAAGAAGATTATATTCCTTTTGTAAGTCCCCTGCTGTGTTGCTTGTAATGGTAAATGTGCCACCAACCAAAAGTGTATTATCCATCAGCCGGTTGATTGAGCACATACTCCGTGCCAAGCGCAGTTCATTTGCCCGGGCATATTTTTTACTTCAACCCGAACACACCTTTTCTTTTTATTTTTAGTTTCTGTAGTAAGCGCACGAATAATTGCATCAGTTCGACCAAGGCCGGCCTGCGGACAAAATGATTGTTTATTTTTTAATCTTTTCTGTTGGAAACGGTTTTTCTTCCCAGCCGCGGGCCTGTACAATGCCAGAAAAAACTGGGAAATGAACAAACGCCGTAAGATTCTTCTATTCATTACCTTCAGTACTACCGTCCACACTGTGATGATTTGTAAACTATTATTTCAACCGTTTTCCTGCGGCACTTCCACCGGATTGGAGTCACATCGAACCAGTAATGGATGAAACTGGCAGGAATAGCCGCGTTTGTTCAGAATGTCAACACCGCTCTTCATTATCCCTGTTCAATAAGCTGATCATGCGCTTTCGGTGGTAAAATTAACCCGTACCTTCCATTGAGCGAACCTAAATCGATTGAAAGGGAATTATCTCCAATAAGTTTTGCAGGAAGGATATCTTCTGGCGCACCCGTCCGCCGTAAGACGGACTTTCATTCGTTCAATACACATTAAAGATGGTTGTGCACATTGGGTTCTTGCGGTAACAAGGCTCAACTGGCGTATTATCACCCACCGGCACTTTTTCCACCGCCGGTCAGTATATTCGTGCCATCTTGAGCTTTACCGGGCTGGGATACCATTGGAAACGCAGCCGTTGCAGCAATTCATTTTGAATTTCAGAAATTAGAACTTTCTACGTTCAGAATGAATCTTACAGCTTCCGTTGTCGGCTCTTTTTTTTGGAGGAATCTTTTTTACCAATGGTATTCTTCTTTGCGAAGGCCGCCTTTTTGTCCCACCCGTAACACGCGGTGGCATGGATGCACTGTTTCCCGTTTTTTTTTCAAAGGCGCAACTTTTTCTATGATTTGCCGAAAGCCCCTTTCCTGCGTAATAAAACGGTTTCAGCAGAGGATATCCCTTTGGAAATCCGGTAAGCTGTTCAGGAACCCATTGTCCGCCAAATATGTTCAAATATCTTTCTCGCTTCATTGCAGGGCAAAAAGCGCCGCGTTTAAAGTCCGCCCTACGGCTTGTGCCGGAAATTTCAGTAATTTTTCTGAGGCAAGACCGTATTCCGTAAGCGCCTTCCAGACACCAACTTCATACGCGCGTGCCTTTACCGCCGCCCACCCCGAACCAGCACAAGCCCCCAGCTTCCTGAAGGCAGAAACAATGCCCGCTACAAAAAAAATATCCAGTAACAAAAGCTGGCAAATTTATTTTTTTTCATACACCACTTCCTGTCGAGCAGTCAAATCAGAAAAACGCTCGCTCATAAAATGGAACAAACCGTCTTCAACAAAATATGTTTTGTCAGGTGACATACAGAAGAAAGAGAAATTTACCGCAAGCACGCGTTCTGGAACAAGATACACTTCCTGGCCAAAGACACTTCCGCCTTCGGTCACCTGCATTTTTATTCCGTACTGAATTCCCTGCGTATCAGAAACAGGTATCTGGGATTGCGTTTTGTACACATCGGCCGCACATGAAAATTTTTTTTCAAGCAATGCCTTCATGCTGATGTTATGCATGTCCGCATAGTTCTGCCAAAGCCATGTATTCTCCTGCTTGGCGGTGTAGATGCGAACATATTTCTTGCCGTCGCACACAAAAGGATACTCAAAGCCTGAACCGTCGTCTGCCTCCCACACACCGGTAAATTCATCAAGAGAAGCAAGCGTTTTCAGGTGAGATAAATCTATCCGCGACTGCTCTTTTTTAGGTGTAGATTTGCACGAAAAAAAGCACACGGTCACGCAGAGCAACAAAATTCCACTGTAGAAAAACTCTTTTTTCATGACGTCATTGTATCACACAATTATTTTTTTTAGTACCATCTGAGGAAAAAACAGATTATAAGAGAATTTGGAGATTCTTTGTTGTGAATTTGAATATTTTACCTTATAATTATAAGGAATACTAAATACATTTATTTAAGAGGTCAATATGCCAAACAAACTTCGCGCTGTTATTCAAGTGGACAAGGATAAGTGTGTAAATTGCCACCGCTGCATTGCCGTCTGCCCGTCAAAAATGTGCAATGACGGTTCCGGTGACTATGTAAAGGTAAACAGCGATCTTTGTCTTGGTTGCGGAGCTTGCATTGAAGCATGTACGCACGGCGCACGAATCGGCATTGATGACATTGAGGAATTCATTTCAGACCTTGCCAAAAAGACACCGATGATTGCAATTGTTGCTCCGGCAGCAATTGTGAGCTTCAAGGGAAAGGACCTTGAACTTAACGGCTGGCTCAAGTCTCAAGGCGTTCAAGCAGTATTCGATGTCAGCTTTGGTGCGGAACTTACCACAAAATCATATGTAGAATACATCAAGGAAAATAATCCAAAGTGCATCATATCACAACCTTGCCCGGCACTTGTTTCCTACATAGAAATCTACCGTCCGGACTTGATTCCCTATCTTGCACCGGCAGACAGTCCGATGGCACACACTATGCGCATGATACGCGCGTACTATCCGCAATTTTCTTCATGCAAAATCGCAGTCATTTCACCATGCTACGCAAAACGCCATGAATTTGACGAGATACAACTTGGTGACTACAACGTGACTATGCACTCTCTTTCCACATACTTCGCAGACAACAACATCGACCTTGATTCTTTTGCAAAAGTGCCGTATGAAAATCCTCCTGCGGAACGCGCCGTGCTTTACTCAACACCGGGAGGACTCATGCGTACGGCGGAACGTTTTATTCCGGGAATATCAGAAAGCACGCGTAAGATTGAAGGTCAGCCTAAAGTGGCCAATTATCTTACCCAGCTGTCAACGACACTTGCTTCACAAAAGAATCCTGCATTTTCTCTTATCGATTGTCTTAACTGCGAGGAAGGTTGCAACTGCGGTTCCGGAACAGACAACAAAGAGCTGCCGCTTGATGAAGTTGAAAGCTATGTAGAAAAACGAAAGAAAGAGCGCTGCGACTATTGGAAGAAGGCTGGCATTACACCAAAACTTGCACAGCGAAAACTTGACGAAGCAATAGACAAATACTGGAAACCAGGGCTGTACAAGCGCACGTATGTCAATCACCATGACAGTTACAAAGCACTTATCAAAACGCCAACAAAAGAGCAGCTTGAAAATATTTGTCACTCCATGGCAAAATTTACGGAACGCGACATGCTTAACTGCGGTTCCTGCGGTTACAATAGCTGCGAAGAAATGGCAATCGCAATATTCAACGGACTCAACAAACCTGAAAACTGTCGCCATTATATGCTTGTTGAAATAGATAAGATTCACGCCGCACACAAAAGCGAACTTTCGGACACGATAAAAAACATAACATCGACAAGCGTTTCTAAAATAGAAGAAGCACAGCAAAACGTTTCTTCGCTGACCAGCACAACAACAATCATGTCAGAAAGCGTTTCCTCTTCAGCTGCCTCGATAGAAGAAATGATTGCCAACATAAAATCAATTGACACCATCATTGAAAAGAATTTCAACGCCGTGAAAGATCTTGAAACAGCGACACAGACTGGCAAGACAAATCTTTCCGATGTGACAAACCTAGTTGGAGAAATAGAATCTAATTCAAAAGGTCTTGCAGAAATGAGCAAGGTAATTCAGCAGATTTCAAGTCAGACAAACTTGCTTGCTATGAACGCAGCAATTGAGGCAGCCCATGCAGGCGCTTATGGCACAGGCTTTTCTGTCGTTGCCGATGAAATTCGCAAACTCGCGGAGAACTCCGGCAAACAGGCTAAGCAGATTGCCGATGTTCTAAAGAAGGTAAAAACACTTATTGATTCAACATTTGAAAAAACAGTCTTGGTGCAGAAAGAATTTGAAAATGTCGTTCAGCTTTCAAGTACCGTAAAAAATCAGGAAGTTGAAGTACGCAATGCCGTTTCTGAACAGAACATCGGCGGTACCAAGCTGCTTGAATCCATTGCACACATGAAAGAACAGACGGCAGCAGTTTCTGACGCAGCGCAAAACCTGCTCACCGAAACAGGTTCCATCAAGGAAGCAATCAGCCAGCTTGGTTCTGAGTAAGTTTTACACACTGGTAAAATCTACAGGTGGCGTTGTAACAGAAAGATATACAAATTCATCAGTGCCGGTATTCTTTATGCCGTGCACTGCATTTTCCGCAAAGCGAACAACATCTCCTGCGACAAACGCACATTCTTTGTCTTCCGCAAGCAACAGCGTCGCCGTACCGCGCAACGCATACCATATTTGTTCCGCAGAAGCATACACATGGCGTTCCTGCACTGCACCAAGATGCAAATGAATTTCAGTGAGTGCCACCCGCTTTGCCTGTGAATTGAGCGGTGAAAGCAGCTGACGTGAAATCAAGTCATCTTTTGTAAGAACATGGATATCTTTTTGCGCAATAAATTCCACATTGTTCTGCAGTCCGTCGATTGCAGTTTTTTCAACAGCACTCGTTGTATGCGTCATATCCACAGATGAATCTACAGGCAGAGTCTTTCCTGCAGAAGCAAAGAATATTTGGCGGGCGTCCGACATTGGCTGGTTTTGTGTTTGCGGCACGCTCTGTTCCATTGTCTGTTCACGTATCAGATTATGAATGCTTGTCACTCGCGTCTGGGCAGCTTGCATTCCGACAGCAGGTGCAACCGGTTCATTTGGATTTACATACCGTCTTCTTTTTCTTGTGCCGGCGCCACATTGTATTGCCTGTACCGGGCACCTCATGATGCAGCTCATGCATTGCTGGCACCTGCCGTTCCACACGGGTTTGCCGTCCTGCATTTTAATCGTACCAAACGGACAGTTTTTTTCACATTGGCCGCACCCCGTACATGACTTGTCCACAGAAAATCTCCGCGTTGTCATCATCGAAAGCGCAAAAGAGCGGGAATTGATCACCCTTTGTTTTAAATGAAGCAGCCGTTTCCTTCCTCAATCTCAAATATGGTACGGCGTGTACTTATGTTCATTGCAATTGATGGGGCATACGTTGCTGGCGCGACATTTAACTTTTCACGGATAAGCTCAGGGGCGGTCTAAGTCAAAACAAGGTGATGCCAGTTGGTCCGGGCATAGAAACGGTAAAGCCGCACTTTTAAGCGGAAAACACGGTCTTAAACTGGTCAAAGGTTCCTTCCTGCTTCACTGCCGCAGGTACACACTGCAAAAAGTAAATGTTTTTTTTTCATCTACATGCAGCGTGCTGTAAAAAACTGCATGATAATTTCTACATAGGAGGCAAGCCTGCACGCATACATGCGCGGGAATGTACAACTGCGAGCGAAAATATACCCGACAGAGATCAGAAACCACATAATCAGGTGGTGGAAATTGGGCACCAGATAACCTAAAAACGTCAGAGATGCATTTCCTGCCCAATGGTACTATGTTTATAATTTGCTGAGAGCGTTGTGGGAATGGGGCTGCGCTCTTTATCATCTTCTATGACTGATAACACACACGCAACAGAAATATCGCACTGCTGATGTCGACATATGTGACAAGGAATGCTGTGGTCACTTGTCTTTCACGCAAATGAGAACGTTTCCAGCCAGCGCCCTTCCAGATATACAAAAAATATAAGTTTCCAGATTCGGTTATTGATGTTTTAGCTAGCTCATGTACACAGCAGTTCGTCAGCCCTAATAACTATAGATAGTTAACGTCATTGATGGACATTTTATTGATACAAAACAACAGAGATGTGGGATTGCTATTTGGTTGATATCAGTGTAGGACCGTATTAATCTCTTTACCTAGATAGATGGAACCATGTGATGTTTAACTGTTATGTCCATGGTATAATATCATCGCAGGGTGGCAGAGAATTTACATCCAATCCACACCACTGGTACAACATCTTTGCAATTATGCCACAAAACTGCTCACAAAACAGCACCCTTTTATTTGTTCTTGCATTACCGCTCTAATTAGTACTATTTTTAGTCCACGGCGCAAGCAGGCTCTGGGCGCCCAAGAACACCAGTGTTCCTGTCACTTACTCCTCGGCACCCGTAACGGAATATATCGACATTTTCGTCCAGTGCTAAATGGAGAGACGTTATTTAACAGATTCGTTTCTGACAATTGAATTTCCTCCTTATAAACTGGGCGTGCGCTTCTAAGACCCTTTGATATAGCAATTGGATCAACTACTATCTACAACAGGCGATCCATACAATATTGATGGATATTTCGGTTAAACAAGAGTACTGTAAATTAAGAAATTGATGACAATGCGGTTAAATAGCTCCCGCCAAACGATAATTGAATGGCTGCCCAATCCAGTCCTGGTGGCTTGGTTCAAGGTCAATGGAATGGTATATACATCCAAAAGCGTAGATATAACGTATCGCTAGTGGACATGAACGTTGTCTTGCCAGCGATCAGGAAATACACCGTATCGTCAAACGACATTAAAATGGACAACCAAACAGAAGAAAAGTGAATAGAATTCACGCATCAAAAACACGGTTAGAATGGACGCAAAGTACAGGTCGTACATACTCACACAACGTCCAGGTCCGAAGCGATACAAGAAACAAATATAACTTCAATGGTACTCAAGAGGAGAAACATGGACACTTAAACGTAAAGCTTTCATTTTCACAGCCTTGTACCAACTGGAACAACACCGAGATGGTTGACATGGGTGTTCGCACGCGAGACATGGCAACGCCAGTATCCCGAAGACTTGTGGAAAGATACCTGGACAAATGAATATAGCGACATGAGTATCGTAAGGGAAATACAACATCAAAAGATTGGCGTCACACTAACTGCCAAACAGAAGACAAACCACGTAGGCAAAAATCGGCCTTCTTTGGACGCATTCGGCTATCGTACACCAGCAAGCGGAGAAATCATTCAGCTTTTCCAAAATCGGCAAAGACTATAAGCTCAATTCAAAGACCACGCTGGCAGTATGGATAAACGGAAAAATTGCCAAACAGACAATCACCGCAAAAAGATTAATTCCAGTCATCGAGAATATCATTACGATTATGATTGCAAAGAAACAACTGGATATGGCGCCTATGACGGAAAGATTTATACGCTCAGAAAAATAGAATAACAGGGAAGTAACATATGGCATGCATATTGCTCGTAGAAGACAATCAACTCATTACAGAGGCGTTTCCGGGCTATTTTACAAGTGGAAGGGTACAGACATTGTAATTTCAATAAAGTTCAGGGCGTAATTGATGTCATACAGCGGGCACCGTTGACCTTTGCAGTTCTTGACCGTTGATTGGCTTTCCTGACGGGAAACGGATTTGTGCTTTGCAAAGGAAGATTAGAAAAAATCTCGCAGATTCCGCTTTATTTCTTTACTGTGCGAAGGACAGGGAATCCGGACCGCATTCTTGGGCTTTGAAACAGGAGCCGGATGACTACGTTATTATGCAAAAGCCGGTTTTCCAACGAAAGAATTAGTGCTGCTCGTGCAGGGCTTTGCTTTCGCCAGAACAGAAGGCACCGGCAGTCTGAACCTCACGGTGCAACCAAATAAATGGACGCTCAAGAAAAGACACGCTTGGAAATTGATTCAGTAAAAACCACCTGCTGTTTATAAAACGGCAAAGAAAAAACACTCACCGGGGGCCGAATGGAAAATTTCTACTCTATCTCTTGCGGCAATTTCCAATCAAGGTCGGTATCACGCGAAAAACTTTTGTCTGAATGTCTTAATTATTTTTTGAAGGTTCAGAGCGTACCATTAGACCACGCCACATAGGCAAACCTCCGTGCAAAATAAACCTTGGCAGCGGTAACTGAATTGGGGCACGGTACGTGGATTTGGCTTACGGTTCAATGGGAGTTGCCTTCTGATATGAAAGAAACAATCAAAACATCTTTAGCCAAATTATTCATCGGTTTGTTAGGCGCGTTCGCTGCTTGTGCTCATCGTCATGTTCAATTATATTTGTGTTTGCCAATTTCCGCGCCGTCAAATCTCGCCACTGGAACAAAAGACGAAGCGCTTGACCATGCGGCAATGCGCGGCCCGTCATATCAAAAGTATTATCGGCTCAACGGGCCGCTTGATACAGGCGCAAAAAACTTGGAGTTCAAGCAATTCTTCCCCTATACCCACAGGGGGGGGGAAACTCCATGCTATCGTGGTTATGGTTTTTGACAAACGGACAAAAGCATCCCCTTTACTTGACTGCTCAACAAAGGGGCAGCGTGTCACTCAAAAAACAGTAGAAAAAGAATTTTGGGGCCAGCTCTTTTCTTAAATTTCCTTACGCGCTCAACTCGGGCCTATTCCCGTTAAAGATGGCCAATGATAATCATTTGCATATCTTTCTGTAAACAGCAGGGACTTTCTTTGCATTACAAGGCAAACAGGCAATTTCATCTCTTCAATGAGGAAAATCAAAATCTCCTCCCTTCCC
>JGI20225J20221_1001421_pt1 | contig 24767 bp, 30 predicted proteins | sample BioMet4_FD_20221 | JGI IMG/M metagenome (IMG submission 20221)
CCGCGAGATGCGGCGGAGGTCGATCTATTCATCGTGCTGACGCAGAAAGAGGGATTTCATTTGCCGGTACTGATGACTTTTTCAGGAGATTTCAAAGCGCGAAAAGACAATCCGCTGATGACCCAGAAAACGAATTTGGGGCACCTGATGATTCAAAAGGAGATCACCCCTAGATCCAATGAGCGAAGATAAAAAAGGACCATCTGAACGAAAAAAGAGATTCGCGCATGGGCCAGCTCACTTTCCGCGATATCTGGATTTTGCCCTGAAGAGGACAGGCAGAGCGTGGAGATTCCGATTGACGAATGGAGGAACTGGGCCCAGAAATCGTTGATGGTTATTTCTGACTCCACAGGAGCAAAAAGCCTGCTGATTGGAAATGCGGACTGTCAGCCATGAGTCAGGCAATGGACAAGGCGCAGACCGAAGTATAAAAATAACAAAGCGAAAAAACATTGAGAGCAGTGTCGGAGCAGGACTACCTGAATAGCAATAAGCAAGCTGGAAAAGAAGAGCAAAAAATTAATCTATCATGGCCTTACAGGAAAATCTATGAATAAGGGTTGAGACGATGGTATTCGTGGAGCAATTCCCTTGCACCAATCCGGCGCTAAGGTTGAGCAAGTGGGGCACAAAGGCCGGCGGAATGCCATATATAGGGTATTTTCAAGGCCGCTGGAGCCAATTCTCGCGAACGTACAAAAGCGTGTAGATAAAGTTTTCACGAACCGAAAAAAAGCGGTTGAACAATTCCCGATGAACGAAACGGGCAACGAAAATTGGAGGCTTCACGAGAACTGGTCCAATAAGGAGACAATCAAGATGGAGCAAATCGAGCCAACGTCGAGACGGTAGTATTGGATGTCAAGAGTCGAAGGAAAATAGCCGCGAAAAGCCCAGTAATACTGCGGTTTTCGCGGCAATCGGGTAAATTAGGGCGTCCGGCAGTACGAAACGCCTTCTCGGGAACTTTATCCGAGGGCAAATCAGCTCAAAAAGTGTGAGAGTTTGAGTTGCCACGATAGATGTCACATAGTTGAGTTGCCGAGTTAGATGGTCGGGGAGTTGTGGCCTGTGAGATTAGATGTCAAGAACCGGTAAGGCTTGATTTATTCGCGAAATATACCGTTCCTATTATAGAACGGTATAAGGAGGAAACCTCGAATATGAAGTATGTTGTAGTTGGGATATGTATTGTTGCAGTGGCAATCATTATTGCTTTGCTGATTTATAGGAAAAAGAAAACAAATATTCCCGAAGGTGAGAATAACTCTGATTCGGGTAATGGTGAGATGATAGCAAAGCAAAACAGTGAATTATCTCAGCCAGATCAAAAGCTCGATGAACTTGTCATTCAGATGGAAATGCTCCCGGCAGAAGCAATATCTGATGAGAGTAAGCTGGTGGAGATAACTGATAGTAAAGTTCTGGCGCGTGTGAACAATCTTGTCCCCGGATTGGCACAGGCTGGTATAGCAGGTTCAAATGCAGTCCAAGCTGCAAAAGCAGGAAATGAGGTTTTGTATCGCGCTATAATCCCAGCAGGTGCTAAACTTACCAATTCTCAGGCTATGGAAGGAGCGGTTCGCGGATTCTATCGCGGTGCTGATGGAATTCAGGGTCATGCAAATCTTGTGGCAGTTCAAGCTCAGAAAGGAACGGCTGTAGTAGCAAATACTGCTGCGGCAGCTATGGGAGTTGCATCTATGGTCGTCGGGCAGTATTACATGACGCAAATAAACGCAGAGCTTGGGGAAATCAGTGACGGGATTTCAAAGATATCAGATTTTCAAGATAATGAGTTTCGAAGTCGTGTGTTTTCGCTTGTTGCTCACGTCAAAAAGATAGCGGACTTTCAGATAGAGATCATTGAGAATGATGAACTGCGACTGTCAAAGATTGCACAGCTCGATATCTTACAGCATCGTTGCCTCCATGTCAACTCTTTAACATGTTATTATTGTTCTTTTTTATGTACATATAAATTATTGAATTATCCCCGAAAATGTGAGATTATGTGATTATGAAATTATTGCAGTCGGGGGGAATTTTTCAGACTTAAAATACATTTTCATGAAGGATGATCAGGATGGATTCCGAACAGCATTCTTACAGGATCGGACTAATAATTGCTGATATAGAGGATAATTTTTCAAACGCCCTTGCAAAGGGCGCTATGAAGGCTGCTGCCGAGTCAGGTGACAGCCTTTTTATTTATCCCGTGAAATACCTTGATATAGGCGGTCCGGGTCTCCTCGATCCAAAGCAGCAGTATGAATATCAGTATAATATGCTGTTCGCCTACGCAAAATCACATCAGCTTGATTTCATACTTATGGGACTCAGTTCCATAGGTTTCCGGTCTACACGTGAAAAATGTCTTTCTGTCCTTGACGAATTCAAAGATATCCCCACCCTTCTCCTTTGTTCAAAGGGCGAAGCATGTTCATCTGCAATGTATGACAATGTGACAGGATTAAGACAGGGTATCGAATACCTTTTTAACGAGCGGGGCTGTAAACATCCATGTATGCTTTCCGGACTGTTTACAAATGAAGATGCTGTTGAAAGAGAATCTGTCTTCCGCGATATAATGATATCACACGGTATGGAACCAAGTGAAAAAAATATCCTGCATATCAGAGACAGTAAGCTTTGTGATGATGTCGTCGAAGAACTTTTATCATTGAATCCGGATGTTGACGCCATTGTATGTTTCAATGACGAAACTGCAAAAGGTGTTTACCAGGTTCTTGAAAAACATGGTCTTCGCCCAGGCAGGGATATTGCGGTACTCGGATTTGATGATATCTCGGAATCCTCAGAGATGGACCCGCCTCTTGCCACTATACGGGCGGATGCAGCTGCATTATGTGAGAAAGCGTTCCATTCTGTACATGAAATGCTGTCATCCGGAAATATGTCACCGCGCAATATAGTTGTCAATACAGAATTTATACTTCGGGAATCCGCAAGCGGTCTGATAAACAGACCTCTGTCGATTAAAGAATATCAGCATCAGATTCAGAGATACAAACATCTGCTTAATGATTTTCATGCAATGGACAAACGTATGAATGTGGTAAGCCGCGACATGCTGATGTTCGGAAGCAGTGATAACGAAAACTATACCCGTTTTATCGAAGCGTTAAAAATGCCGGAGATAGGTGACTGCTATCTTTATGTCTTTGAAAGACCTGTCCTTTATCTCAAAGATGAACCATGGAAAACGCCTGATGATATTTATCTCCGCGCCTGCAAGATAGACCAGAAAGTCTTTGCCCCGCCTGAATCCGGTCAGAAGCTTACTGTTGATGAGATTTACGGCAATCCGTATTTTAAGGCTGAAGGAAAAGTTTTCATTTTTATTGATATATACTCAAGAAGCATGCAGTACGGCGTTCTGATGTGTGAAATACCCTATATATATTTCCGGTATATAGAACAGCTTTGTTTCCAGATAAGTATAGCATTAAAGATCATGAATCTTTTTGAAAGCAGCGAAGTCCTTCTTGCAGAAAAAGAAGAGATACTGAAACGCCTCGAAAAAGAGAATCTTATGCTTGGCAACATTTCAAATACTGATGAGCTTACAGAAATACTTAACCGGCGCGGCTTTGTCACAGAAGCTTTTAAGCTGCTCACAGAAGATGAGAATATGGGCAAAGGTGCAGCTCTTTTTTACGCAGACCTTAATTATCTGAAGCTGATCAACGACCGTTATGGCCATTCAGAGGGAGATTTTGCAATAAAAGCCTGTGCTGACGTAATATCAAAAACATTCAGCCGTAATTCGATCGTGGCACGCATAGGCGGCGATGAATTTGCTGTATTGACTCTGCTGCCGTCAGGCATGACAGGAAATTCATTTATCAATGCCGTGAAAGACAATCTTTCACTTGATAATCTCGGCTTCGACAAGCCGTATATAATAAGGCTTTCGATCGGTGTACATACATTCCGGATCTCTGATTCCGTGCAGCTTAAACAGATCATGGAAAAAGCCGATGAAGCTCTCTATCAGGATAAACTGCACAAACCGGCATTCGATAAATAGCCTTTTAATTAAGCCGTCAAACTTTAAACTTTTTCATTGTCTCATTCATTTCATCTGCCAGAGCCTTCAAATTCCTGAAGTCTGAACTCATCTTTTTACCATCGTTTGATGATTCTATAGTGCTGTTATTTATTTCCTGCATCTGTCCATTGATTTTATCTATAATCTCTCTGACATTATTTATATTATTTGAAATTGCTGACATGCTTGCACTCATTTCTTCACTTGCTGCACTTAAATCATCTGCTGATTCTGTAAATTTACCCGAATCTTCTTTATACTGCTTGCCAAATACCACCATGTTATCATAATCCGGTAACACCTTATTATTACAAAACTCTAACAGCTTGCCTGAATTTCTTGAAAGCTCTTCAACTACACCTGATATATGCTCTGCAATATTCTGAATGCTGTCAGCTGCAACCTTTGAGCTTGCAGATAACTCTTTTATCTCTCCGGCTACTACTGCAAACCCCTTTCCTGCCTGCCCTGCACGGGCTGCCTCTATGCTCGCATTCAAGCTCAGCAGGTTCGTCTGTGCTGCTATTCCGCTTATCTGAGCTGTAAACTCTTTGATTTTTTCAACTTCTTCAGCTGATTCAATTGCTCGCCGCAATTCACCTGATGTCTTATTGTAAATCTCTTTAGCCTGACTGCTTGACTCATTTATACTCTTAATCATTCCTGATGCTCTCTCACTAATATCCTGTGCCAGTGTACTCTCATCAGTTGCTTTAACTGCCAGATCCTCTATTGCTTTACTCATATCTCTTGTTGTATTATCAATCTCATCTGTTTGTTCAGCTGCTTTTCTAAAGTCACCTGTTGCCTTATCCACAACATCATTCATTAAGTCAAGCGTACTGCTCAGCTTTGTCATGCCTGAACTATATCCATCTACTTTACTTGAAATTTCTGTTGACGTATCTTTTGCTGATAAAATGACTCCTCTGATCTCTTTTTTAACTTTATCTGCTGCATTATTAATCTGATCTGTTTCATCCTTGAATTCATCCGGTATCTTTTCTGACTCTGCATTGTTTATCTCTCTATCGCTGAAGTCTCCCTCCGCAAATACTTTCAGCTTGTTTATAGGTTTAAGCTGAGATTTTATTGACAATGTTACTATGATTCCTAACAGCATGATCCCAGCAATAAAGATTATCATTGCTATCACTGCCAAACTTATTACTCTCTTCATCATAGCTGAATCCGGATATGCTACTCCAACATACCATCCTGTTGAAACTACATTTTCAGTGGCTATGAATACTTTCTTGCCTGTATAGTCTTTAACTTTCTCTATCTTTCCATCTGTATAAACCTTGCTTATAGTGTCATCAACTGCTGTGGACCCTGCATCTGTAGGTTTAAATGCATCATTCTTATGTGCTATATAGTTATTATCTATGTCAACCAAATAAGCATATGTACCATCGGGCTCCTGCAGATCGGATATAACATCAGATATTGCCTGGATCTTGACATCCTCAGCTAAGACAAACTCCAGTTCTCCATCCTTATTATATACAGGTGTTGCAATTGTTGTTGTCATGCCGCTCCCCATACTATCATTATATGGATCTGTTACTATAAGCTTTCCCTGCTCAACTGCCTGTTTATACCAGTCTCTGGTTGTACAGTCATAATCGCCTAAATCTTCATCATCTGTCCCTGCTGTATATAATGTCTTGTCCGGATATCCTACATAAATATCAATGACACTATCATCTTTCTGGGCTTCATAGCCCTTTAATATACTACGTATATTATCTTTCGTAATCACTCCGTCAGATGCTACAAGTGTATTTTTTATGCCATTTACAAATGCCATCTGATTCAGCATGAAAGAGTTTACTTCATATGCTCCGGCATTTGCCTCCTGTTTTATCTTATTTTTTGTTTCTTCCAGAAGTCTGAGATTGGCTATTGATGTTATTACTGTTACCATAATAAGTATCAGCACCGTTGTTGTTAAGTCTTGAAGAAGAATGTACCCAGCTTCTCGGTCAGGCTAATTTGACTTTGGCTGGTTACGCAAAGAAAAATGATCTGGATTATACTGCGTATGAGAAGGAGTTAAAGGAGGCGCAAAACTGGTATATGTATCAAAATGCACTCCTTGATGTACTCCATAAGATTTCAGACCTCAGATACACACTTCACAAAGGAGCTGTATCGAGAGAACAGTGCATAGCGCTTTTGCCGACATATACAAAGCAGGTGGAAGATACTCAAGCATTATTGACAGGGTGGCATCAGACATCTGTAAATCGCTTAGGCATTGATACAGACGAGATCAGGCGTAAAAGAGCTGGATTCGATGGCGTCATTCATTTTATTCCCGGATTATTTAATGACGACCTTAATTTTAGGGCGATTGACGAAAAAACAGTAGATATGATAACGGTTCAAGCATCAGTCAAATCCATTGAACATCCGCAGGATACCTCTGACTTGTATGCCGAGGATGTGCAACTGATTTCTAAAGACGGGAAAATCTATTATTTACCAATGGATAAGGCAGAATGAATGTGAAAGAATAAGGCTCCTCACTACTGATTATGTTCAGTGGCGAGGAGCCTCTTTATGCTTCTATATCGATTGTGATGCCGGACTTGAATTCCACAGTGAAGTGGTCTTGAAAAACGGTGATTTGCTGGATGAGCTTCCGGACGAGTGCCTCATCAAATTCTGTGATATCAGTTTCCTGACCGGCGATGAAGTCCTTCAGTTCCTTGATCCGGTTCATGACTTCTTCCCGGCGGTGGCTGTCGAGCTCGGATTGTTCCTTCTGATCGCGGAGCCGGAAAATCTCATCGGCGATGGCATCGTAATCCTGTTTGTTGTTTGCCTTCTTGATGAGCTCTTTTTGCAGTTCTTCCAGCCGAGCTTGAATGCCATCCGGCGATAGGGTATCGGCGCTGACTACGGCCTTGGCGATATTGGCCTGCAACTGTTTTAGGAAGGTGCCGCGCTCTGTCAGAATCTGATTGATGGCTGTGACCGTGACTTCCTGCAGCAGGAGCTCGTTAACCGTCCGGTTGGTGCAGTTTGTGTCTGCGGAGCCCGGCTCCAATCGGCTGATGCAGCGCCAGACGATGGACTTGCAGCCGTGGTTATTCCAGTGAACGCGCCGGTAAAGCTCGCCGCAGTCTCCGCAGAAAACCATCTGTGCAAAGCAGTGATTGCAGGAGAAGCTGCGTTTCTTGCCTGTCGGGCTGACATGGACTACCCGGCGACGGACAAGCTCCGCCTGCACCTGCATGAAAAGGTCTTTTGGAATGATCGCTTCGTGGTCGCCTTCAACGTAGTATTGAGGGACGGTGCCATTGTTCTTGATGCGCTTCTTTGTCAGGAAGTCGGTGGTGTAGGTTTTCTGTAGAAGGGCGTCACCCATATACTTCTCGTTTCGGAGGATTTTGTTGATGGTGCTGGTGTGCCATTTTTCTTTTCCTGCTCCGGTTAAAATGCCGTCAGCCATAAGACCGGCGGCAATCTTGTCCATGCTGGAGCCTTCGAGGTATTCCCGGTAGATGCGTTTTACGATTTCAGCCTGTTCCGGATCAATAACCAGGTGGCCATCTTTGTCCTTCGTGTATCCGAGGAAGCGATTGTAGTTGACCTGAACTTTTCCCTGTTGGTAGCGGTACTGCAGACCGAGCTTTACGTTTTGCGAAAGGCTCTGACTTTCCTGCTGGGCAAGACTCGCCATAATCGTGATCAGCACTTCGCCTTTGGCATCCATTGTGTTGATTGACTCCTTTTCGAAGTAAACCGGGATATTCTTGTCCTTGAGCTGCCGGATGTATTGCAGGCAGTCAAGAGTATTGCGGGCGAACCGACTGATGGATTTTGTGATGATCATGTCAATGTTTCCGGCCATGCACTCGTCGATCATACGCTTGAATTCCGTACGCTTCTTTGTGTTGGTACCGGAGATGCCGTCATCGGCGAAGATTCCTGCCAGCTCCCATTCCGGATTTTTCTGAATGTACTCTGTGTAGTGGGTGACCTGTGCGTCATAGCTTGTTTCCTGTTCATCAGAATCCGTGCTGACTCGGCAGTAGGCTGCAACGCGGAGCTTAGGCTGTTCCGATTTCTTAACTGTATTTCCGACCTGGCGTCTGGCCGGAATGACCATAACGTTACCCATCAAACCGCCTCGCTTTCAATGAGGCTGTAGAGATATTCAGCCTGCAGTCTCGGATCATCATAATGCTGCACAGCGGCAGCAAGGTGGAAGTACGTCGGGACGACAGATGGTTTTATCACTCTCTTGTGATTCAGTCTGCCGAGCTTGTTTGCACGTTTGATACGCTCCGCTGCAGCACTTTCGAAGATTTCCTTGTCAATAATCGCCGGATAGAAGTCGTCGCCAAGATAGTGCCTGTTTTCCATCATGCGTTTGGCTGTGCCGTGATAAGTGTCGATTCCGGCTTCCGAGGCAGCCTTGGCGAGTGGCATGCCGGTAAGATAATTACTGTAGAGCTTACGGATTTTGTCTGCGTTTTCCTCGTCGATGATGGCGCATCCATTTTCAATTTTATAGCCGTATGGTGTGTACCCCATATCATCACATCCTTTCCTTTAGTGCCAGACCGCATTTCAGCTCGAAGCATGCTTCATTTCTGGAGCGAATAATAATGCGGTTTACATATTTTTCGAATAGTTCTTCATCAAAGGCAGGTATCATTCCGCCTTTTTCTGCAAAGCGCAGCAGTGCGGTTGCCTCGGTGACTTTTGTGACATCTCCGGAAACTGTATTTTTCAGGGCATTAATTTCACTGCGAAAGCTGTCTGCCTGCGAAAGCAGTTCATTGGTTTCCTTTTTGAAAAGAATCTGATCAATGATTCCCTGCGTCATGAGCCGCGTCAGCGTTTCACGCTTTTCCGTATTCTGGGCCAGTAAAGTTTCTATCTCCTGAATTCGTCGCAGTGAGTCATCAGTGGACATGTTCTTCAGAGCATCAACATATGGCTTTAAAATCATCCGGTGGGCAAAAATCAGCTTATTCATCATAGTACAGAAGGCTTGCTTTATGGTTTCATCTTTGACGTAGAGCATAGAACATTTCTGCTTATCCAGAATGTGAGTGTTGCAGCTCCATGCTGTATATTTGTATACGGTGCAGGTATGAATCCTGCGCTTGAAGGTATCACCGCATTCTCCGCAGACGATCCTGCCGGAAAAAGCATAGCGTTTCTGATACTTTTCGCTTCCTTTGACGATGCCTTTCTCAGCTGAATGCTGATGGATAAGCGCTTGGACAGCCTCGAAATCCTCGCGACGGATAATTGCCTCATGATGATTAGAAACCATATACTGATCTTTTTCACCGTGGTTGTTGTGCCGGTTGAAAGCAGAATCGGAGAAGGTCTTCTGTAAAATACAGTCACCTACATATTTTTCATTAGAGAGCATTCCGCGAATCGTAGTAGATGTCCATTTACCGTTTCGCTTGGTAGGGACGCTACGCAGATTCAAATCTGCGGCAATGCTGCTTGTACCTTTTCCTAAAAGGGCAGCAGCAAATATTTCCTTCACGACCGCTGCTTGTTCTGGGTTGATGAGCATTTGCTCGCCGTTCCAGTCATAGCCGTATGGCGGATAACTTACCTTAAAGGTTCCGTTTTCAAAACGTTTCTGGATAGACCATTTGCTGTTATCCGAAATGGAGACCGATTCACCTTCTGCCATACTTGAGAGGATGGCAAGAAAAAGCTCACTCTCCATAGACCCGGTGTTGATGTTTTCTTTCTCAAAGAAAATGGGGATATGCAGGGCGAGAAGCTGTCTTACCAGTTCGAGGCAATCTGTGGTATTGCGGCTGAACCGGCTGATGGACTTCGTTACTATGAAATCGACCCTACCGGATTTGCAGTCATCAATGAGCCGAAGCAGTTCTTGCCGCTTATCCTTTTTGGTGCCGGTGATTCCTTCGTCATAGTAAAGCCCGGCAAATTCCCAATCGTTACGGGAGTTGATGTAATTCTCATAGTGCGTTTTCTGGGCTTCCAGACTTTCAAGCTGGGCATCTGAATCTGTAGAGACGCGGCAATAGGCGGCGACTCGTATTTTTTTGACGTTTATCTTGGGGCTTGTTATTTCTGCGATTTTCGTTATCTTTTTCAATCTTGTCCCTCCTTTCCGTACGTCTATACATCACTCTGTAAGCCTTATATATCAAGCAATTTCAGGCATTATTTCCGCGAACAGAGGAGAGAAAGTTTCTCGATTGATGGCGGTTAATTTGTTGAATTCAGCAACGGATATGAGCCCGGAATCAAGCATCGTTTTCGCGATGGCCTGAGCTCTTTTGTAGTCAAGGTCTCCCTGAATGCGCTCCTGTGTGAAATATCCAGATGGAGCACTTGTATTATTGTCTGTCATAACTTATCCACCTCCAATTTCCCACTGGAGATGAACGGGCAATTTGAGCGGAGGAAAATAAAAAAAAGCCTGCGGGTATTCCAAAAAGGAACACTCGCAGGCGAGAAACTGGATGTATGGTTATTTCACTCTGATCTTCCAGCCGACCAGAATCAGATTGACATTTTGAATCAGTGAGCTGTTCATGGACTGGATAGCAGAAACCGTTGTACCGTACTGGTGGGCGATGGCAGAAAGCGTATCGCCTGACTTCACGGTGTAATAAACAGGCAAAGGTTCATTATGGACACCGCACAGCTCGTTCACCTTGGTCTGCACGGAATCATAATCATAACCGGCAGCAGAAAGACGATTTTTACGTTCTTCGCCGTTGCACCAGATCCCGGCGAGCACTTCCTGCGCCAGCTCATCAACGGTTTTCGAAGCGACGGGAGTAGGAGTATTGTCAGTTGATTTCGAGTATCCGTTAAACCCGCCGTCAATGATGACTGACGGAAAGTCCTGATAAGACCAGTCCATATCCACGCGGCCATTGATGCCGGGAACGGAGCCATTGGAGCTGTGCTGCCAGATTCCACAAGAGCCTTCATAGCTGCAGGCATCGGCCCACTGGGCGCACCAGTAGCAGTAACGTTTGGGGACAGCGTCCGTCACAACAGATCTCGCGAAAGATGCCGAAGTATAAAAACCGGCAAAGTATCCAGCAGCCTCCAGCCTGTCGCAGAAAGTCTTGATCAGACCAGAGCAGAAATCCGTCCCGGCTTCGATCTGCTTCTTTTCCTCCATGTCGAGAAAAACAGGATAGTCAAACTGCTTCCCGGCAAGNNNAGACAGGAACATTTCAGCTTCCTGCGCGGCCTCGGAAAAACTGTCTGCATAGCTGTACCAGTAAGCGCCGATGTGAAGTCCGGCAGCTTTTGCATTCCTGTAGTTTTCTTCAAAGTACTTGTCTTTTGAGCTTGTACCGTAGCCTGCGCGGATGATCACGAAATCCACTCCGCTGTTCCTGACAGCGTTAAAATCAATCGNGCCCTGCCATACCGATACGTCAATTCCTTTTNTAGCCATGTTATTTTTCCTCCTTATCCGTGTCTTTTTCATCACGGTTATGCAGCTGCTCCAGTACTTCCTTCAGCTTTCCCGGAATCGGAAGTCCAAGGTGGGCAGCATTTTCAATCAGGGACAGNCCTTCATTCGAGATGTAGAAGAAGATGACTGCCGTCCGCAGGACACCAACCTGTCCGAGTACATTGATGTCGATGACGTTTGCGATGCCGACCAGAATGAAGATCAGCACCTTGCGGCAGATGCCGCGAAAGCCGACCGCCGAGGAGAGCTTTTTGTCGCTGATCGCACCCATGACGCCGGTGATGTAGTCGCAGACGACAAAGATCAGCAACGCGTAGAGCAGGCCGTCGCAGCCGCCAAGAAAGTAGCCAAGCCAGCCTCCGACAGCGGCAAAAACAAGTTGTAACGTGTTCCAGAATTCTTTCATGAGAAATTCCTCCTTTGATTTTTTGCATGAAAAAGGCGGCCTTCCGATACGAGAAAGCCGCCAGGTTAATTGAGCTTGTTAAATCAAGAATCCGTTTCTGTTAGCGTATAAGTTATCTTCATTGTCTTATCCGCCGTTTTTATGACAGGAGTGGACAGGTTGTTGATCGTAGCCAGGTATGGAGTAAAGAGATACAGATCTTTTGAAAAATAGTAGTAATTGTAGTATTGATAGTATTCTTGATAGGCAAAGGTTTTGTATCGGGACATATGTTTCTTTCCCCAGCGGTTTCGATATTCTTCGGCTTGATACCCGACATAAAGTTTTGGCTCCCCATTTAGAAAATACCAGCCGTTTATTACCACATCATCATCAATGGAAAAAGTGTATTGATACGAGTTGTTATACGTGATATTTGTTATGACTTCGAGATTTGCTAGCCTAAAATGCTTGCAGGAACGTTTACACATTTATCTTGACACTATCAATAGCGGGACAAGGCTTTATTCTATGCCACACGATGCAACGCCTTAAAGAATATTCTTCCATCATCGCCGCCATCTTACGAACGCGCATATTTATGTGATTCCCAATAAGACCTTCTTGAAATTGCTTCTGGATACCAAGAACTACCTCATTTGTAAACACAGGATCATATAACTCTTTCCCGGCTTTTCGGTACGCCTTGATGAGAGGCCACATGCCCTCATAGTAATAGTTACGAAGACTGTATTTTCCCAGCCCCATCTTGCGTAACGCATTGAGCAGTCCGTCGCAAAGACATTTTAGTTCAATTTCTTTTTGCATAACAAAGTACCTCCATAATATTGTGGATCGGCCTATGACCGTCAACTTCATTATAGAGGTGCTTTCGATATATTTAGTTATTGAAACCATACGAGTAAAAAGAAGGTTTAAACTCCTTATTCAGTTGTCGCTAATTTTCATCTGCAGAAATAGAAATTGCTTTGACCGGGCAAGAGTTTACTGCCTTCATAAGCTTCTCCTGATCGATCTCTTCGCTAATTTCTTTGAGAGAAGCTTTTTTGTTCTGAATTTCAAATAACTCCGGGTAGTTTTTTGTACACAAAGAACACCCCATGCAGGCGGATCTGTTGATAGAAGGGCCGCTCTGATTTGCCCTGAGCTGAGGCAGGTCATCATCCTTTACAATTTTCGCTGTGATCCAAGAAAAAACAACGATGGCGATGACAGTCAAAACCCAGCGAACCGCCATAAACTTAAATCCCAGGAATTTCAACTCATTTAATAGCATCGGGACTTTTATCACTGCCCAAGCGCTTAAAATGATAACCAGATTTCTGACTGAAGCGCCTTTCTTATGCAGCATCACGCATAGTGGAAACGCCGCGTAGATTGGGCCCGCCGATATACTTCCAAGCGCAAGAGAAAGAACAACGCCTTTTGTTTTTGCTTCTTTTCCAAGATACTTCATGATTTTTTCCTTGGGAACCCATAAATCCAGGAGAGCTGTCAGAACAAATATGACCGGCATGATCATAATCATTTCTTTTATGTAATAGAAGCTGTTCTTGACAGAGGCAATGCCCATGTTCTGGTTTATAATAAACATAGCAATGTAAGCTGCCGCAATGAACAGGATAAACAGGTTTTCTTTTGCTTTACGCAGAACCTTCATACAATCACCCCCATAACAAGTGCAATAATAATCGCAAATAGAAAACTCAGCCCGTTTCGCACGGCGGTAAATTTTAAGCCAAACTCACGCTTTTCAAGCGGAAATGTGACGATACCAACCATCGTAAGCGTTGTCAGAAAAGCGACGGATGGAACTATCCCCACGCCCGCGTGCACAAGCGTACCGACAAGCGGAAAAGCAATAAATGCCGGAATCAGGGTAATTGCTCCGAACGCGGCAGCAATAACAGTGGCCAAAAGTACCGACTGCTTGCCGACAAATTCGGCAATGTTCTCAGGCGGGAATACAGTCAGGATTAAACCAATCAAAAAAATAATGGACAAAATACTGCCCAGCATTCCTTTGCCCATGCCAAACGCCATTTTGAGGGCCTGCTTTGTTTTTCCCTTATCCTTGGCAAAAGAAAATATTAGTAATATGGCGGTTCCGATCCACATTGCCAAAGTCAATACATCCATGTGATACCTCCTATAATCTATTTGATCAGATTATAAAGGGTATTATTCAATTGAAATAGACACCCATGTTTCTTTTTGTTATAATATTCAAAAAGGAGCGGTCTATATGATAATTGAGAAAATACGGCGCATACCCTTGCTTTCGGAAATGGATACCGCCGTTTTGGATAGATGTATTGCGAAAAACCAAATTTTTGTCAGGCATTACTCAAAGGGCGCGACGGTACACCATCAGCATGAAGCCTGTTCTGTGCTCGACGTTGTTTTATCGGGAAAGCTGGTTGCGTATTCCTTATCAGAAAATGGTTCCGCGATTACAATGTTCGAATTTCAAAAAAACAGTATTATCGGAGCTAATTTGCTGTTTGGAGAAAATACCAACTATCCGTTAAATATTTATGGCGTAACAGATGGGGACGTGCTTCATATAACGAGAGAAGCGGTTATGGAATTCCTGCATGACTATCACTTTGTCATGCGGTTTATAAAATCCTTGTCTCTGAATTCCCAAGGTATGAATCGGAAGATTAAAATGCTGACCCAAAAAACGCTGCGTGAGAACTTAATGGACTATCTCAAGCAACAATCTATTATTCAAGGCTCTTCGAAAATCGTCCTTCCGTTCAGCAAAAAAGAACTGGCAGACTACTTGGGCGTTCAACGACCGTCGCTGTTCAGGGAACTGAAAAAAATGAAGGACGAGGGAATCATTGAAATTGATAACCGCACGATTCAGCTATAACAGCTCAAACTGATTTTTGTAAAACCTTAGAACGCCATCGTCCCTGAGCTTGGAAAGCTCAGCCGACATGGCGCTACGCTCGACGGAAAGGTAGTCCGCGAGTTCCTGTCGGTTGAATGGAATGCAAAAGTGACTGCTTCCCGATTTCTTGGCCTCAGCCGAAAGGTAGGCCAGGAGTTTTTCACGGGTGGTTCGTTTCGAGGTGAATTCAATTTTCTGCGTCAGTGATATATTTTTCATTGATACGATGTTTAACATGTTCTGAATAAGCTTGCTGTGAAAACCGCACGCCTTGGCGCACGGGACTGCAAGCCTGTGACAGTCGATAAAGAGAAGCTCACTTTCGCTCATCGTGATCACACTGACCGGAAGCGTTTTTATTTCCGCGCAGGCAAAGGATTCCCCGAACAGATTCCCAATGTCAATTTTTCCAAGGATGCTTCTATTTCCGTAATAGTCATCCTGCACAACCTGAACCTGTCCCGATAGAACGATGCCGAATTTTTCGATGCTTTCGCCGCTGAAAAACACGGTTTGCCCTTTTTCGTAATGAACCGATTTTGCAGTCAGGCATGACAAAAGTGGCAGTAAATCTGATTCTTCAATGCCCTTGAATAATCGTACTGTTTTCAGCACATCCAAATAATTTTTCATAATATCCTCTTTCGTTGGAAATCCAACGGACTTATTGACTTAAGAATAGTAAACTTAAGGCAGAAAATCAATAATAACCTGAAATAACGCACTCGGAAAAAGAGGTGAACGGAACATAATTCGAAAGATTATTAGAATTGATGAAGAAAAATGTAATGGCTGCGGTCTGTGCGCAAAAGCCTGCCACGAAGGGGCAATCGGCATGGTAAACGGAAAGGCCAAGCTCCTCCGCGACGATTATTGCGACGGTTTCGGCGACTGCCTGCCGGCCTGCCCGACGGACGCGATCAGCTTTGAGGAACGCGAAGCGAAGGAATACGACGAAGGCGCCGTGAAGAAAAGCAAGCTGAGCAAACAGGGAGAAACGCTGGCTTGCGGCTGCCCGGGGACGCAGTCTAAAGCAATCCATCGGGAAAATGAGTGTGAGGCCGTCCAGCCCAATATCAGCGAAAATAAAAGCCAGTTGTCACAGTGGCCAGTCCAAATCAAACTTGCGCCGGTCAACGCTCCGTATTTCGCGGACGCCAATCTGCTGGTGGCCGCCGACTGTACGGCCTATGCTTACGGCGATTTTCACAACAGGTTTGTCAGGAACAAAGTGACCCTGATCGGCTGTCCCAAGCTTGACGAAGGGGATTACAGCGACAAACTCACGGAGATCATTAGGAGTAACAACATTAAAAGCGTCACGGTAGTCAGAATGGAAGTTCCCTGCTGCGGCGGGATCGAAAACGCGGTAAAACGGGCGCTTCAAAACAGCGGCAAAATGATTCCCTGGCAGGTAGTGACGATTTCAACCGACGGAAAAATTCTTGATTGACAGGAGGGTATCATAATGATAGAAAAAGAGTATAAGCTGTCCAAAACCAATGAAAAAGCGATAGAAAAAGTCATATTTGACGAAAACCTGCATTACCTCCACATGGTGTTCAACCAGGGCGAGGGACTGCCGGAGCACTTATCCAATTCAAACGTGTATATGACCGTCATTCGCGGAAGGCTCTCCATCGGACTTGATGATCAGGAAATCCATGAGTATGAGGCCGGAACTCTGCTGAAAATCCCGTTTCAAACTAAAATGAATGTCAAAAATGTGCATGACGAAACGCTGGAGCTGATTGTCGTAAAGGCGCCCGCTCCGAAAAGCTGAGAAAGCGAAGGAGGAAACCGGATGAAAAAGTACAGGTGTATTCCCTGCGGGTATATCTATGATCCAGCGCTTGGCGATCCCGACAGTGGCATCGGGCCCGGCACGGTATTTGAAGATTTGCCCGATGATTGGCAGTGCCCGATCTGTTTTGTCGGCAAGGACGAATTTGAACCTGTTGAAGACTAAATTTTAAAGGAGGAAACAAAAATGAGTATGTTTTGTTATCAATGCCAGGAAACCGCCGGAGGAAAGGGCTGTGCGGTGCGCGGCGTCTGCGGAAAAACCGAAGAAGTAGCAAAGCTTCAGGATCTTCTGATTTACACCCTCAAGGGCATTTCAGAAATTGTAGTCAAAAGAAAGCTGGACGTCAAAACCCTTGGCGAAACAAATTATGAGGTGCTCAGCAGCCTGTTTATGACCATCACCAACGCGAATTTTGACGACGGCTCGATTGAAAAGCAGATCATGAAAATGATCGCCGTAAGAGACGAACTCAGAAATTCTAATGCTTCTGCGGGTTTACACGATGCGGCGACCTTCATGGTGAGCTCCAGAGCGTCTATGCTGGAAAAAGCCACTACCGTCGGTGTGCTGTCAACCGCAAACGAGGACGTGCGGTCTCTCCGCGAGATGATCACATACGGTCTTAAGGGCATGGCGGCCTACGCCGAGCACGCGAAAAACATCGGAAAAGAAGATTTGACCATCAACGCCTTCATCTATGAGGCACTGGCGGCAACACTGGACGACTCCCTCTCCGCCGACGATCTTGTCGCGCTGACGCTGAAAACCGGCGAGTACGGCGTCAAAGTTATGGCGCTACTGGACGAGGCCAACACGTCACGGTTCGGCAATCCTGAAATCACCGAGGTCAATATCGGCGTCAGAAAAAATCCTGCGATCCTGATTTCCGGTCACGACCTGACCGATCTGGAGCAGCTTCTGGAGCAAACCAAAGGTACTGGCGTGGATGTGTATACCCACAGCGAGATGCTGCCTGCCCATTATTACCCGGCTTTCAAAAAATACGACAACTTTGCCGGAAACTACGGCAATGCATGGTGGAAGCAGCTTGAGGAATTTGTCTCCTTCCATGGCCCCATCCTCTTTACTACCAACTGCATCGTCCCGCCAAGAAGCGAGGAGGTCCGGGGCAGAATCTTTACCACGGGTTCCACCGGCTATCCCGGCTGCAAGCATATTGAAGCCGATGAGAACGGCAAAAAGGACTTTTCCGAGATCATCGCGCTTGCCAAGACTCTTCCCGCGCCCGATGAGATTGAGACTGGCAGCATTGTCGGCGGCTTTGCCCATAATCAGGTGATGGCTCTGGCAGACAAGATCGTCGATGCCGTCAAATCCGGTGCGATCAAAAAGTTCTTTGTTATGGCCGGCTGTGACGGACGTATGAAGTCCAGGGAATACTACACCGAGTTTGCGGAGAAGCTCCCGAAGGACACGGTAATTCTTACGGCGGGCTGTGCGAAGTATCGCTATAATAAACTGAAGCTGGGCGATATCGGCGGTATTCCGAGAGTTCTGGACGCCGGACAGTGCAACGACTCCTATTCTCTGGCGGTCATCGCCCTGAAACTCAAAGAGGTGTTTGGACTCGACGATATTAACAAGCTGCCGATTGCTTTCAATATCGCCTGGTACGAACAGAAGGCCGTCATCGTTCTCTTGGCTTTGCTGTACTTGGGCGTGAAGAACATCCACCTCGGCCCCACGCTGCCGGGCTTTCTGTCTCCCAATGTGGTCAAGGTATTGGTTGAAAAATTCGGTATCGCGGGTGTCGGAACAGTTGATGATGACATCAAACTGTTCATGAATGCCTGATTCAGAAAGGAATATCAGTATATGAAAGCGATAATTGACAGAGAAAACTGCATTTCCTGCGGGCTATGTGCATCCACCTGTCCGGAGGTATTTCGGATGGCTGATGACGGGCATGCGGAGGTTTGCGCGGACCCTGTTCCTGAATCTTCGGAAGACTCAGCAGCAGAAGCGCGGGATAACTGTCCCGTCTCTGTTATCACAGTAGAATAACCATGAATCAGCGCCCTTCTGAAAGGTTTTAGCAGTTCAGAAGGGCGCTCCGTCATTTAATCATTATCGAGACAAAGGAATTTGAGAAGTCCTGGAACGCGATGCGTTTTGCCGTTACAGCCAGAAAGAACGGGCATGAAGTGAAGGTTTTTCTTATGGGGGAAGCTGTTGAAATTGAGAGCCTTCACCACGAAAAATTCGACGTGGCTGCTCAGGTTGAGGCGTTTCATGAGGCAGGCGGGGAAATTCTCGCTTGTGGCACTTGCCTCAAATCAAGGAATATGGACGGCAGCGAAGTCTGCCCATTATCAACAATGATTGATTGCCTGAAGATGGTGGAATGGGCGGATAAAACGGTAACCTTCTAAAGAGAGGAGGCAAGGGACACGAAATGAACCTTATTGGACAGATAATCAACGCTATGATTGCCTATTACGCCGGGGATGTTCGGCGAATCAACCATTTTCTGAAGGTATACGGTTTTGCCAAGGCAATCGGAGAGATGGAAGGATTAGACGAAAGCACGCAGGAGATTATTGAAATCGCGGCGCTTACTCATGACATTGGGATTAAAAACAGCGAGAAAAAGTACAACAGCTCCGCTGGGAACTATCAGCAGATCGAAGGTCCGCCTGAAGCAAAAAAACTTCTGGCGGAGTTAGGCATCGAATCGGGCGTTATTGACCGTGTTTGCTGGCTTATCGCGCATCATCATACCTATACCGACATTCAGGGAATCGATTATCAGATACTGGTTGAGGCGGACTTTCTTGTTAATTTTTATGAGGATGATATGTCGATTGACTCCGTTCACAGTGCCGGGGGTAAAATGTTTAAAACATTGAGTGGGAAAGCTATTCTAAACGCAATATATTCCTAAAGAAAAATTAGATCAACAATTAGTATGAATACGAAAAAAGCGGTCTTGGCAGCAATTTACTGCCAGACCGCTTTTAATCTATTATCTGGAGGTTTTATAATGACAACGGATGAAAAAAAGCTTGATTCTCAACAAGTAGCTCCGCCCTTACCTGACAACATCGGAATAACTCAATCCTCGGGATTAGACCATTTATCTGGATGTCCGGATAAAGGCGCAATAAATTCTTAGGGGCTGGTGCTCTCGCAATAAAATATCTGGTGGTCGATTTTCGGCCACTTTTTCAGTCCTTGGGGCTGTCGCTTTAAAATTACCGGTGTCATCAGTTTATAGAAAGACCCTCCATGTTAGAATTCGAATGTCATTTAGAAATCCAACAGAAGGGAGGCATAAATTGCCTAATAGAGATTATATCATCAGCACTCTCAATTTAGAGGCTGATGATATTGATTGTTTTAATATTGTCCGTAAAGATACTACTTTCTATAGCTATATTACGTTAAAAGACCTTCGCCCTACCTGTCCGTTATGCGGAGCAGCTTCACGCATAAAAGGCTACAGTGATTTTACTTTTCAAACGATGCCAGTCAATTCATTTGAACACTATATTATCTGGCATCGACGCAGATATCTCTGCAAGGATCCGAACTGCCATTATTCCTTCCGTGAAGAGAATCATTTCACGCCAGGTCCCCTCCACTGTTCCTATTCTCTTTTGAATCAGGTAGCCAGAGACATTGCCAATCTTCATTTCACATATAAAGACATTGCCGAAAAGAACAATGTCAGTATTGGAAGTGTTGAGCTTTATTCTGACAGCTTTCTGAATGTGCCACGCCTTACACTGCCGGAGAACATAGGCATTGATGAGCTGCATTCAGATATGGCTAAATATGGGAGCTCTTATTTATGCGTTATGGTAGATAATACAGAGCGAGATCTTTTTGAAGTACTGCCAAGCCGTTCCAAGCACGAGCTTATAAAGTACTTTGATAAGATCTCCATCAAAGAGAAGAACCAAGTCAGATTCATCACAATGGATCTATGGGACCCATATCGTGATGTCGCAAAAAGATGTCTGCCAAATGCAAAAATATGTGCTGATGGATTCCATGTAGTAGAACAGCTGACACAGCGATTCACCAGGCTCCGGGTAGATATCATGAATCAGTTCGAGCATGGCACATCCAATTATTATCTTCTAAAGACATGGCACTGGCTTCTGGAAACCGACAAATACAATCTGGACAACGAGCCAAGATACAACGGGTTTTATAGAACAAAAATGAATTACCGTGATATCTACGAGCTGCTTCTAAAAGTAAGTCCAGAGCTGACAGAGGCATATGAATTAAAGGAATTGTATCGAGGTTTCAACAAGGATGCCATAGAGGAGAACTGCAGTAAACTATTTGATGATATTTTTGATGCGTTTGTATCATCAGACCTGCCGTGCTATCGATCCTTCATCGGTCTGCTTCAAAACTGGCATCAAGAGATACTCAATAGCTTTCAAAGACCCTATGACAATCGTAAAGAGAGCAATGCATTAACTGAGAATATCAATGGCAAGCTCCGTGAATACATTACGGTCTCAAATGGGCTTTCCAATTTCGATCGTTTTCGTATAAGAGTCCTATATGCACTGAACAAACATCTCACTTACACAATCACTGACAATCTCAGAAGCAACAAGCGCAAAGGAAGAAAACGTGGTAAATACCACAGATCAACAATCGATCGAAAGATAGATGGTGGCAACAACTGCAATCCAAACGAATAACAGCTCAGCAATGGTCTAACAATCCTTATAAATTTCCAATGACAAAAACAGTGTAGTATCTGAAATGGTTACGACAGATACTCACTGTTTTCTTTCTTCTTGAAGCCCCGATTATTTTATTGCGGATTCTCCGTAAATGCCCCGGATATTTTACTTAAGCACTATACTTTGTCAAGAGACCTGACTGCTATTTTTTTGCTTGTTATTCTTCAACTACTAAATGTCTTGCCTTGCAGTATATTTAATGCTCTTTCTCACATTATATTCTCTTCATTTATCGGTAGCTGCTAAGGAATTTACTGATAGTTCTTTCAATATTAAAGTGGTAAATCTTTCTTTGTAAAGATAACATTTGACGCTGCATATAGAACGAAAGCAATGGTTCCTAAAGCAACTAATCCCCAACCAAACTCGCCACTAGCTAATATCGCATCTGTATCAAATAGAGTTGTTATCGTTAGATACTTGAGTATAACTGGAGCATCGTCCATCAGTTGCTGAACCATAGTAAGTAGGAAGAAAGCAAATGGTATCCCCCCACCGATAGCTAAAGCTAATCCTGAGCGGTTAAATAGAGTTGATGCGAAGAATGAAACAGAGCTTATGGCTAGGATTAAGATGAGTAGACCAAGACTTAACCAAAAATAAGTTTCTGTATCAAATTCCAGAGCAGCATCGACAGATCTTGCAGATGATACCATGGCATGGTTTGCCATCGTAATGATTTGTTCTTTATTTAAATCAGTTGCTTTCATAGACGCCTCTAAAGCGGTAGGATCTTTAATTAAAGTCAAATTATCTTTCACTTGGGCACTATTCATATTTAAGGCCTTTGCAGAAGAGTCAATAACAGCCTGTAAGGATGGTTTCAATATCCTCGTCCCAGATGACCTCGGCGAAGTTCGGCAGCTCGTTCCCGGCATCCTTGCTGTAAAGGTAAGCCTGCGCAAGTGTCCACTGCACTCCGATGTCGCTCCATTTCATTCCGGTCTTTGCGTTTTCAATCGCTTCAATTGTGTACTTCATGGTGGTTCCTCCGTTTTCTTTTTGTTTCCCTTTCGGTATGTACATATATCACTCTGAAGCCCTTTATTAGCAAGCAATTCAGGCAAAATATATGTGACAATCCTGCGGAAAAATCACAGGGCCAAACTGTGTATTTTAGCCTTCGCCGGTCAGGATGAAGTGTGCATATTCTGACCGGTGATCTTCGAGGTAGAGAACCAGTTCATAGAAGTCACGCTCATAGGCAAGGCGCTGAACCATGCCAATGTCAAACATGTTGGTAAGGCCGGTATCGCGGATGGCAAGAATCTGTTCTTTGATTTTCTGTTCCATGTCAATCTGCCACCTTCCGGACAAGGTCGACTCCGTAGATTACATTGAGGCCGGAGCGGTTGTCCCAGTTTACGAGGAGGGAACCGGTATCATCAATCCCGGTCACCGTTCCTTTGGTACCGATGGGCGGTGCCTGCACATCGTCCATCTGAAGAAGCTCCACACGTGTGCCAGCAGGATACCGGGAGCGGAGAGCGTCAAGCTCATTTTGTCTGATCATTCGCATGTTGCCGCCTCCTTGTCCGGAGCGCCGTTCTTCCAGCTGGAGTTGCCGGAGAGGTTCTTTAAGAGAATCTTACGCTCTGCCTTGTATTCATTTCCGATGAAGCCCAGCCGCAGAAGAAAGCAGCGGAAGGCGTATTTCTCGTTTTCGACCGGTTTCTCTGTGGCGTTGATCCGTTTCTGATCTTTGCTGAGTTTGCAGAGGGCGGCAACGAAGTGAAGGTAGGTTTTGATTTCATCTGGCGGGAGCATGGCCTCAAACCAAGGGAAGCTGATTTTGTCATCCTCGATGGAGAAGCCGAGATCATCAATACCGAGTGCCTTTTTGATGAGGCTTCCTTTGGCTTCGAGAAGGTTTGTAAGGTTTCCGACGTCTGCGCAGTCGAGCGGAAGGGCAACGGTAAGGCCAGCGCCTTTGTCGGCTGCTGTCTGCGGAGCATCGTCTTCGCTGGCGCTTTCAGCAGGAGCGTCTGCAGTTTCCGGTGTGAATCCGTCTGCAATCAGGTTGTGCATCAGGCGATCGAGCTTGTCAGCATCCTCGCAGCTGACGCATCCTTCTTTGCTGACGGTGATGTCACCGATTTCATAGGCGCAGGTCGGCATGAGCTTGTATAGGGCCTTGTCGCCTGTGATGTTGGAGATGGCACTCACCAGTGCCTTTCTTGCTGCTCCGGTTACGTTGTAGTTTGCTTTCATGGTATGTACCTCCGTTTATTTTGTTTTCCGAAGGCTTCCTGTTTGCCTTTAGGTACGTACATATATCACTCTGAAAGCCTTTAGTAGCAAGCGATACCGGGCATATTCTGTAGTAAAACATCGACGAATATCAGACGCGGAATTTGTGTATTATACAGTCTCAAAATCCACCTGCTTGGCAAGCTCGGAGTAGCTGATCCGTTCGCCGTTTCTTACGACATACACATTTTCCGCGTCATTCGTGTCCTCTACATAGCGGCGCAGAATAACAGAAGCGTACTTTGGATCAAGCTCCATCATGTAACAGATGCGGTTCAGCTGCTCGCAGGCCATGAGTGTGCTGCCAGAGCCGCCGAAGGTATCAATCACTACAGAGTTTTCCTGCGAAGAGTTCTGGATGGGATAGCCCAGAAGATCCAGCGGCTTTGAAGTCGGATGATCCTTATTGCGCTTCGGTTTGTCGTAGTTCCAGATGGTTGTTTGCTTGCGGTCGGAGTACCACGGATGTTTACCATTTTGTAAAAATCCATAGAGGATTGGCTCATGCTGCCATTGGTAATCGGAACGACCGAGCACAAGGGAATTCTTTACCCAGATGCAAACACCGGCGAGGTGGAAGCCTGCGTCAATGAAGGCTTTCCTGAAGGTGAGCCCTTCGGTATCCGCGTGGAAGCAGTAGGCGGCACCGCCTTTTTCGAGGTGGTCGGTCATGTTCTTGAATGCGGCAAGCAGGAAGTTGTAAAACTCCTCGCCCTTTAAGCTATCGTTTTCAATGGTCAGACCGTCTGAGGCTTTGAAGGAAACGCCGTAGGGCGGATCAGTCAGAATCAGGTTGGCACTCTTTCCATCCATGAGCAGGTTCACATCGTCGGCAGAGGTGGCATCGCCGCACATGAGACGATGCTTTCCAACAGTCCAGATGTCGCCGCGTTCCACAAAGGAGGCTTTCTCCAGAGCGGCGGTCAGATCAAAGTCGTCATCCTTGACATCCTTATCCGCACCGCCATCGAGGAGTTTCTCCAGTTCATCGGCACCAAAGCCGAGAAGTGAGAGATCAAAAGCAGAATCCAGCAGATCGGATAATTCCACGGACAGCATTTCTTCATCCCAGCCTGCGTTCAGGGCCAGCTGATTGTCCGCAAGAATATAGGCGCGTTTCTGTGCCTCT
>JGI20225J20221_1001887_pt1 | contig 24718 bp, 21 predicted proteins | sample BioMet4_FD_20221 | JGI IMG/M metagenome (IMG submission 20221)
TTTCTATATCTCTTATCTTTCTATATCTCTTATCTTTCTATATCTCTTATCTTTCTATATCTCTTATCTTTCTATATCTCTTATCTTTCTATATCTCTTATTATTCTAGTTGGGGGTGCTTTCTATAGACAACTCAAAGCCTTATTTCAATCCTGAAATCGAGACCTTGGACAGGGAAGAACTGGATGCTCTCATAGAGGAGCGTGTACGGTACACGGTAAAATATGCGGCAGAAAATTCTCCTTTTTACAGAAAATGGTTTGAAAAGCAGGCAGTGGACCCAGCTGAGATCAAAACCCATGAGGATCTCCTGGACCTTCCAATAATTTCGGGAAACACTATCCGCGAAAATCAGCCTCCGGAAACAAGCGAATTCATGTTCAGGAGTGTGGGTTGGGAGGATGTTTTCACAGTTCATGAGACCAGCGGAACCAGCGGAAACCCAAAGAGTTTTTTCCTTACATGGGAAGATTGGGAACGGTATTCGGAAAAATACGCTCGTATTTTCAGGTCACAGGGCTTTGGCCCTGGAGACAGGGTTGTTGTCTGTGCTTCTTATGGGATGAACGTAGGGGCAAATACCATGACCCTTGCGGCCAGGCAGCTTGGTATGAGCATTATTCCTGAGGGCAAGTGCACATTTCCCCTGCGTGTTCTCGAAGCTTACAGGCCTACAGGCATAGTAGGCAGCGTATTCAAACTCCTGAACCTTGCTAGAAGGTTACGGTCAGAGGGTATTGATCCTCGGGAGTCAGGTGTAGATAAACTGGTCGTGGGAGGAGAAGCCTTTGCTGACGAGTCGAGGAATTACCTTTCCGAAATCTGGGGCTGTCCTGTGTATAACACCTATGGAAGCACGGAAGGTACGATGTGCGGGGAGTGTGATGAGGTGTCCGGGCTGCATGTGCCTGAAGATCTTGTCCATGTTGATATTTACGATCCCCATCTCGAGAATTATATACCTGACGGAGAATGCGGAAGAGTTATCCTGAGTACACTGCTGCCTGTTGGGGCAAAAGCAGGAAACCTTCTTTTAAACTATGATACCGAAGACACAACTGTGGTGCTCACACGCAAACAGTGTCCCTGCGGAAGGACGCATATGAAAATTCTGACTCCTCAGCGGGAGGCTGAAACCGTGTGGGTAGAAGGAACTCCATTTAACCGCGTAGATGTGGAAAGGGGTGTTTTCCAGCGCGAAAACATGGACTACCTGACCGGAGAATACGAGGCTTTTCTTTATGGCACAGAAGACGAGGGAGAAACCGTACTCAGAGTTAGTATGGAATGTGAAAATCCTGAGGTGTGCGACCGGGATCTTATAAAAGAAAACTTTCTTCGTACTTTTCTCAGATATAAGCCTCCGCTTTCCAAGGCTTATGCTGAAGGCACTTTTAAATTAGTATTCAATTTCACAGGCCCTATGGGGCTCGAACTGAACAGGATAAAAGGCAGGCCTAAAAGGCTTGTGGACAGGCGATAAGAGAACAAGAAGAGGGCAGGGCATAGAGAATGCTGAAATGACACAGAGAACGCTGAAACAAATACAGAAAATTCTGACACGACACAGAAAATGCTGAAACGATACAGAGTATGCTGAAACGATACAGAGTATGCTGAAACGATACAGAGTATGCTGAAATTGTTGATGATGGGAAAGTGCGCTTATCTGGCAGATGTATTCATGCCTGAAAGCAATCTTAAGCACAATTTTCATAAAGTTCTGCTGAAAACTAAGCTATTTAAGACTTTCTTCTACCTTTTATTATATTTTTATGTCATCTCCTATATATTATTCAGATAACTCAAAATTCTTTTATTGATATCGGTTTTACTTGACAAATTAAACTGATTACATATTGACGAGTTCAGATTAAGCACGATGAATGGCCAATAACTAAAGAAAATAATTTCAAATAAATTTGCCTTTCAAATCTTAATAACAATGGTATTGATATTGTTTTATCCAGGCTGGGTAGTTACTTTTTTTAACATAAAAAAGCCTATATATTTTTTAGTGGCAAATGTAAGCCATTCCCAAAGATTAATATTAGTAAAGAATGAATATTTGTTATCAACTTTTTTATATTAGTGGCTATGTGAAAAAAACATATATAGTGCTACATATAATATACTAACGTATTAACTCGTAAACAAATCCAAGATTATCCGGTGATATTATGGAAACAGAACTTATGAGGATAGGAGTTTCCCTTCCCGATACCCTTCTGGGTAAATTTGATGAGATTATCGAAAAAAGAGGTTATTCATCTCGTTCTGAAGGCATAAGGGATGCTATCAGGAGTTATATTTCTTATTACGAATGGATGGGTGACATTAAGGGTTACCGTGTCGGAACCGTTTCGGTTATTTACGACCATACGAAAAGGGGGCTTTCAAATGCTCTTGCAGATATTCAGCACCACTACTCTCACCTGATAAAATCTTCAGTGCATATACACCTTGATCATGACAACTGCTTTGAAGTGATTGTTCTTGATGGAGAAGGTGAAGAGATTAAGGAGCTTGCCGAAGCTATAATGTCCCTCAAAGGAGTAAAGTTCTCAAAGCTCACCACCGTAGCATCAAATGATAAAATCTGATCTTCCCCCAGGCAGGAGTTTACCTCAAACAGCTATGAGAAAGTAAGACTGGAGTAAAGACAAAAATTCTAAAGACAAAAATTCTAAAGACAGAATTCTAAAGACAGAATTCTAAAGACAGAATTCTAAAGACAAAAGATTTCAAAGAGGATACCAAATTCCTCTTGATTTCTATGTTTAAGCTTTTTCAAAGTGCTTTTCAATATGCTTCAGGAGCAGGTTTCCGAACTCTGTGAGTTCATAAATCTGAAAACTCCTTTCTCTTCGCGAGTTCACCAGGCCTGCTTCTTTTAACAGCTTAAGATGATAGGAAAGAGCTGAATGCTGCTGGTCCGTACAGTCCACAAGGACACAAACACAGAGGCTCTGGACTTCAAGGGCTTTGAGAATTCTGAGGCGGGTGGGATCTGAAAGTACCTTAAACAGGCTAACGATTTCTCCCACATCCTCATTCATTGCCGCATGCACAGCATCAAGCACATCTTCCGGAAGACAATATGCATCCTTTACTTCAATTATTTTTTTTTCAGACATTTCTTCCACTTGACCATTAGTTCGAATAAAGCATGTGGTTATTATTTTAATTTTTTGTGTTTAGTGCTTCAGTTATTTCTTAGATTCTCCGGTTTAAATACTCAGATTTTTCTTAGGTTCTCCGGTTTAAATATTCAGATCTGATTTACGTTATTCTGTTCACTCTTTTTATTCTTTTATAAATACACTGTACCAGGTTGTTTTCGTGTAAAGCTTTAACGGACGAATGGACAGAGTTCAATAGGAATAGGGCCAGTGAGATCCGAACTAAAGCCCGTTGCCGAACTAAAGCTCTTTGGAGATGTCGATGACCATATATGGCCATATGTGAATCGAGAAGCCAGCTAGTGTCATGAAAATTTAGTTATTGGTAATCTAATTAGCTCAAAATCGTTGTATACTGGTGAGAAGCTACCAAGATTATGCTCAACAACTAAATTGCCAAGACACTAGTGTTGAGTCAATCATCAAGGATTCAATGATTTCGAATAATTGCACTCAGTTTTATACGACATTTTGTGTTTGACCTGACACTAGTCTTTACCCAGGTGGTAGTTCACCCTTTCAAAACATCCTTATCAGTACAAAGCACTTCTCTCCACCCGAGTCCGAGTTCAGAGAGGGCAAGACCGCCTCCTATTAAAGTAATTGAATTTTTTATAATATGATCAAGCACGGCAACCGTAAATCCTATTTCCGGTTTGATTCCCCCAAGCCCGAAAACTGCAGTCAGGGCAACTTCATATGTTCCTATGGCTCCAGGTGTTATCGGAAATATTTTTGCAATATTTCCCAGGGCTACGGCCAGGAAAATCAGGGATATCATATATGTGGATGAGATATTTTCTCCGACTTCTGGAAAAGATTTAAGGACAAGGAAACAGGTGAATATATCTATTCCCCATATAAGAAGAGAAGAGGCGGTCACTGCCAGAAACGAGCTCGGACGTACAGCAACAACGCTTATCTGGTGTAAAAAAGTAGAGGCAAAAATCTTTATCTTTCCAGAGAGCCCTTTTCGGGAATTTTCCATTTCCGATCTTTTTCTTGTGTTACCTTCTCGGAAAGAAACAATAAAGAGAATCAAGAAAAAAAGCACTACTGCAAGTCCGGACAGCCTTATCAGGGATTCCATCCAGGGATCAAGTTCAAAACGTGATGCAGCGCCTGAAGATGCAAGTATTGCTATGGAAGTTATTGCAACGATATCAAAGACTCTTTCTACGGTTATCGAGGAGAAGCTAGTTGTAAAGGCAAGGTCCTTGCTTTTTTTCAGGATATACATCCTGCTCAGGTCTCCTATCCGTGCCGGAAGAATTACATTTGCGGATTGGCTGATAAAAATGCTGCCTGTAAGAAACCCAAGCCCGTATTGATTTCCAAGCCTGTTAAGGATCTGCTGGAAGCGAACTCCTCTTAAAGGCCAGGAAGCACAGTACACCAGAGCGGCTAGAACCAGAGTCCTGAAGGATGCTTGCTTCACATTTTCCAGAATATCGGATGCGCCCAGGAAGGTTGCAACAAACGCAAGGATCAGAATTGCAAGGGCGGCTGTTAAAAAGACTTTTCCTTTTCCTGAAACTTCGAGCGGGGATGAGAGTTCTCTCCAGAGCCGGAATATCTCGGATCCCATTACTTTGACATCTTTTGCCAGATTAACCTTGCTTGACCCTCCATGCCTCCAGTAAACCGGAAATTCTATTACTCCATATCCTTTATGCTGGGCTCTAACGAGTACTTCGGTATCCCAGAACCAGTGTTCATTCTCGATCTCATCGAGAAATTCAAAGAGAGCTTCTCTCCTGAAAGCCTTAAAACCACACTGGTGGTCATAGAGTTTTGAATGCAGAAAAAGCCTCACCAGAAAATTATATCCCCTGCTTGCAAATTCTCGCTTAAAGGGCCTTTTTGCATCGCTATCGGGCATCATTCTTGAGCCTGTAGCAAAATCATAGCCATCCGTGCTCACAGCCCTGATCAGTTTTTCCAGATATTTCATATCTGTCGCAAGGTCCACGTCAATATAGCAGAGGACTTCTCCTGAAGCGGCCTTAAAAGCCCGGTTAAGAGCTTTTCCCCGGCCCTGTCGTTTATCCGAATGAAGGTGGACAACATAAGCGTACTGTTCCGAGAGCCTGGAAGCTATCCGGTCCGTACCGTCCGTGCTGCCGTCTTCTGCTATGATGATCTCGAACCGATCAGTTATTTTAAAAAGTGTTTCTGCTGTAACTAAGACAGCCTTCTCGATATTCGCTGCTTCATTATAAGCTGGTAAAACCACCGATACGCTGGTAATGGATAAGACCCCTCTATTTTCATTCCAGTATTGGGAGCGAATCTATAATTTGTATAAATGGATTTTTATATCTCTTCAAGTTTAAGGTTCCCCCTAAAAACCAAAAACTCAGAATTCCTTTTTTACTTTATAAATTCGGACTGACCCCTGGTAAGCAGGTTCAAAATAAGTTTCGTCCTCGAACTTATCCGCCTTTATATCATACATCTGCCGTTCAAGTTGACCGATATAAACATAGTTTACGTTATATTTATTCATGAGCTCAAGAGCTTTTTTTTTACTGCTGGTACTGTAAATGGTATTTACGTCTTCAAGCCTTGTCCTGATTTCTTCATCATCTCTTCCCCAGAACTGCTCATGCCTTGCCCACCCAATAACCGTAGGAAGTCCGGTATTTGCCGAGACGCGCGAAATATAACTATAACTGCTGTCATCTGAGGAAGCTTCAAGGATTATCGGAGTTCCACTGAGGTTTTCCTGAATCCATTTTATAGCGTCATAATCCCCCTTGTCCAGTTCTTTCATGTATTCCATGCCGTCAAGGGTAGGTTTCGCATTCATATCTTCTATTCTCGTAAAGGTAGCTACCACAGGAAATACGCTGCATGAGAGAACCAGGAGCATAAGTGAGACTGTCCATACTTTTTTTCCATAAACCCTGCTCATAGGAAGGTTATTCTCGGGAAGGGCTTTGTAGCGGAAATAAAGCTGATAGAAGGAATAAGAAGCTGCAATAGCCAGAAAAATCCATAAGTGCATGTAAAATTTGAAAACCGTATTCATGCGGGCAAAACTCCCGGAAATGGGATCATCGAGAAAGATAATTTCGCAGATAATCGCTATGAATGCAGCCGTTGCTATCAGAAGAGAAACGAATCCTGCATTGCTTCTTTCCGTAAGGTCTTTCAGGAAAGAATAAAGTGAAAGGGTAAGTAGTGGGAGAAGGATTACAAGCAGGGGAATAGCCCATTCTCTGGCAAGAAATACCGATATTCCTGTCCACAAAATAAAATATTGTATTTTTCTCCTGGATTCCAGGTGGGTTATAAGGAAAGAAAAAGTCAAAAAAAGGAAAAGACTGAACAGGATCAGGAATTCTCCAATTGTTGTACGAAGTTCTGGTGGAACAAAGTCAAATCCACCTGCAGCTTGCGGTTTAAATGACAGATAAAAAGGCAAATACGGAAGAAGGCTAAGAGTGAAAACTGAAAGAACTGTTCCCAGAAAGCCGGTAATGGAACGTGATAAGCTTTTACTGCGGATATATAAGCTTTTATTGTGAATATAATGCCCGTAGTAAAAAGCAAAAACAACTGCAAATGTCAGGCTGAGATCTATAGGGAAATCCCAGGAATTTGAAAGAAATAAAAAACCAAGGGATACTGAAAAAATCAGAAGTTCCAGTATACTTTCAAAGACCCGGTTGCTGTCTTTCCTGAGATATATGTTAAGGAGAAAAGCAAGTACCAGAAGCTGAAAAGGAATTGCAAGCATATGGGAATGCAGGTCTCCATGTATGAAACTGAAGTAAGGAAATTCATTTATTGTATATGGGATAACTCTCGAACTGCTCCAGTAGTATCCCATTGGTGCAGTTTCTCTGGTAAGATACATGGATATGAATTCTTTAAGTCCCTGCAAGTTTCCTAGCAGAATCACGGATAAGGCAGTAAGAATCCCATACCTGACTTTTCCATGAGTGAGGTTATATCCAAATCCGAAAAGGAGATTGAAGGAAAGAGCGAAAGTGAGTACAATAGCCAGATTGAAAAGCATGGGCGTTTCGACAGAATATAATTTCCCAGGAACTCCCACCGAAAGATATCCGAAATAGTAATAAAAATCAAGGGAGCCTCCTGCAAACCAGGGATCTGCCGGGGGAAAAGAAGAGGTTCTCATAACTGCGTTCAAAAAAGCAAAATCCATGAACTTTTCATGCCTGTAGATCTCAGGGAGACACATGCGTATAAGCAGGAAAAAAAAGAAGCTTGCAGCGAATACGAGCTCATTTGACAACAGGATCTTCTTTTCCGGTAAAGTCTTTTGTTTTCGATAGACAACTCCCGATATAAGACAAAGTAGAAGTACCGAGATAAGGATCGTGCGTCTGTTAAAACCCCATACATAGGAAAAAAGCCAGGCAAGATATGTGACGAGCACTATTCCCAGAGTCCTTGCTGCAGAATAACCTCTATCAACAAGTCGATTTCCAGCTATTCCGGCAAGAGGCATGGAAACCAGGCCCAGCATTTCGATAAAAATAAACCAGAAAATTACGTGAAGATACTCTAACACCGTTCTCTTCCCTTTAAAATCGGTTGTTTAACGTGCACTTTCTAAAGCCCCACTCTCTTGAGGTGCACTTTCTATGAATAAAACCTGTATTCAAAACCTGAGCTTTTTATTAGCTCGGAAAGGTCACTAAAGGTCCTGGTTCCGAGAGGTTTTGAAATATTCCAAATACTTTCGCAGTCGGTATTTCTGTTCCCCCAACTTTTATTTACCTGACAGAAGTGCCGATGATATTTATTTTGTAAATAGGTTTATATTTTTATCGTAATAAAAATTATTTAATTCTCCTTTTTACTTTATTTTTCTCTGGATCTTAGATTATTACTTCCAGAAAATTACTTTGTTATCTTAAAATAGGTCTTTGTAAGTACTGATATATATGAAAATGCAGATTAACGGAAATGCTGTGGAAGCGTGCAGCGGCGAATTTTTTGATATCATAAACCCGGCAACAGGTGAACTTATTGACCGGGTTCCAAAAGGCACGGAAGATGATGCGGCAATAGCCGTTGAATCGGCATCGTCAGCTTTTAATGGCTGGGCTTCCACATCTCCGCAGCAAAGAGCCAGGATTCTTTACACAGCTGCGGGAATTGTAAGACAGAGAAAGGATGAACTTGCTGTCCTGCTTACCCGGGAACAGGGTAAACCTCTTGCCGAAGCTAAAAACGAGATTGAAGGTTTTGCACATGTCCTTGAGTATTATTGCGGGCTTGCAAGCAGTTCTCACGGAGATTTTGTTCCGGTCCCTCAAAATGGATACGCTTTTACTGTAAAGAAGCCTTTGGGAGTCTGTACAGCCATAATTCCCTGGAATATGCCTGCTCTTATTATGGCATGGAAAATAGGCCCTGTCCTGATTTCAGGAAATACACTTGTCCTGAAACCTGCAAGCAATACCCCTCTTACTAACCTTACCCTGGCTTCTATCCTCAGTGAGGCAGGGCTTCCGCCAGGTGTGCTCAATATCGTTACGGGCCCTGGTGAGGTTGTGGGAGAAAGCCTGGTTAAGAGCCCGAAGGTTAAAAAAATCTCCTTTACCGGAGAAGTGAGAACCGGGAAACGTATAGCTGAACTGGCAGCCGGTGGAATGAAAAGAGTAACCCTTGAGCTTGGAGGAAGTGATCCCATGCTGGTCTGTGATGACGCTAACCTGGAGGCTGCAGTCGCAGGGGCTCTCAGGGGAAGATTTTACAATTGTGGGCAGGCCTGTACTGCTGTAAAGAGGCTTTTTGTTTTCGAATCCGTAGCTGAAGGGTTCATAAAAAAGCTTGAAGCAGGCATCCGGAATTTAAGGGTTGGAAATGGGCTGCATGAAAACATCGATATGGGACCTCTTAACAACCGCAGGCAATGGGAACATATAAAAGAGCTTGTCGCAGACGTTGAAGAAAAGGATGAAGGCAGGATAGTTACAGGAGGCAGAGTTCCAGAGGGCAGTTCCTGTAGTAAAGGATATTTTTTCGAGCCCACACTTGTTGTAGATGTGGCCAGAGAATCCAGGCTTCTGAAAGAAGAAGTATTTGGTCCGATACTGCCTGTAGTCAGGGTAAAAAACCTTGATGAAGCAATTGAAGAAGCCAATAATACTTGTTATGGGCTTGGTGCCTCTATCTGGACAAAAAACCTTGATAGGGCCCGTACAGGGTGCGAACAGTTGAATGCAGGAATTGTCTGGCTTAATCAACACCTTAAGGTTGCTCCTGAAGTTCCTTTCGGGGGTGCCAGGGAGAGCGGGATCGGAAGAGAAAACGGGCCTGATGCTCTTTCTGAATATCTTGATCTGAAAACAGTAATGCTAAAAATCTAAAACAGTAATGCTAAAAATCTAAAACAGTAATGTTAAAAATCTAAAATAGTAATGCTAAAAATCTAAAACAGTAATGTTAAAAATCTAAAACAGTAATGTTAAAAATCTAAAATAGTAATGCTAAAAATCTAAAATAGTAATGCTAAAAACCCGACGTACTCAGTGAAAAAGGCTTCGAAAAAGCCCTGGTGTTTAAGACCGATAAAATAAAGATTTTTCGATGAGCCAGTTAACGTGAAGCTCATCGGACCTTTTTCTGTAAAACCGTATCAATAAGTTATAAAATTTACCTAATTATAAAATTTATTTTTTCTGGTATTTGGGCAGAAGCTGCATAAATTCGGAAGCTTCCATAACCGGCACGCTGTCAATTACGCAGATATCCGACCAGGGCAGGTTGAAAGCTCCGTAAGCTTCGGCACTTTCGGCTTCGTAAAGGATGTAATAGCGGTTTCCGGAAAGGTCAACCCACTGGTTAATGATATCGATTCCTTCTGGAATCTCCAGTTTCTTAAAATGCTCAAGGATCTTATCGCGGTTCGAAGGATCCCAGGTACTAACGTCCATGAATAACATCTTTTACCACTCCTCATATTTTATGCTGCCAATACCCCTTCCCGGAAGCCAGGGCAGCTTTTTACAGCATCCGGGATCTCTTTTTGAGAGCAAAGCTCAAGGGAAAACAAGTCTATTCTCCGGTGCCATCTCCGCAAACGCGGATTTGACCAGCACGCCCCCAAATGCCGACTAACGGCAGAAGTCCAGATTTTTTAGAGTTTTACTGTCTTTTCCTAATTCATCATTGCTTAAATCCCCGTGAATGATAAATCCGGAAGGACAGGTAATCATGCAGAACTTCTTTCTGCACGCAGATACAGACAGTATATTATCATCCCTTAGCCTATATAATAGTTAGTCCTAAAAGACTATATTAAGTCCGTGGACTTCTTCAGGTACACGAAACTTTTAATGAAAATACAAAAAATGAAAATACAGTAGGCAGTTTTCTTAGTCAAGCCAGCAAACCTCGCAATTCTCTTCTTTTTTCGTGAAGAATTTTGCAGCTTCAAACCCTGCTTTTACAGAGCCGTTCATGCTTCTTTCCGGGTAATTGGTTGATGAGAACATTCCTGCCAGGTAAAGTCCGGATGGGCCTGGCGCAAACGGCAGAACCTTTTCAAGATACCCCTGTTCATACACAGGTGCAGTATCCATTCTTCTGAAGAGTTTTGCCCAGTGAATATCGGTTCTTGAGAAATCAGGAAACATATTTTCCAGGCCTTTCAGGTACGAATCCAGAACTTCTTCTTCCTTCTTCATCCAGAGGACATCGTTTTCATCCTGGAAATAGGAAGTTACATAAACGAGGTGTTCTCCATAGTCCTCAAGAGGCATAAAATTGGTGTGCTCAATTACGGCTCCAAAAGGCACGTCAGCTTTTATGTTCAACCAGTAATTCCCATCTTTCATAAGCTCTTTATCAAGTCCTATTAGGGCACATGCAGTTCCCTGATAACGAATGCCTTGAAGGGTCGCGTGAAGAGTCCCAAGTTTGCCTTTCGTAAGGATATCCAGTACTCTGGGTTCAACAGTTGAAATCACAGCATCGCAGGGTATAAAATCCCCGTCCGCAATCACTCCCTGCACTGCATTGTCTTTGATTACGATTTCCGTTACCATTTTATTCTGTAAGATCCTGCCCTCCTGTGCAGTGATTTCCTTTGCCAGAGCTTCTATCAGAGAATTAAACCCTCCTCTCAGGTACCCCAGTTTTTCTCCTTCTTTTCCCCTATCTGACCTTATTTTCACACGCCCTATAAGCCAGGCTGCAGAAACGTTTTCGGCATTTTCACCGAATTTGCTTTTCATTAGAGGAGCAAAAAAGTTTTCGTATACGGATTGTCCCGCAGTGTCAAGAATCCAGACCTTTGCCTTTATTCTATCGTAGGAAGTCGTATCATTTATTAGCTTTATTCTAAGTACCAGCAGCCCAAGTTTTACCAGATCCGTAAAAGAAAGAGGTTTAAACCTTAAAATTTCAGCAGGGGTATTCATGGGATAGTTTTTACCGTCTACAAAATAGGCGTTTTTTCCCTTAAGCCACAGCATTTGACCTTCAAGCCCCAGTTCTCTTATCAGATCAAGAAGTTTCGAATCACTTCTGAATATATGGTGATAATATTTCTCTATAACGTACTTCTTTCCAGCAAAATCCTGACAATAACTTGCAGCCATCCCCCCGATTTCCGCATCTTTTTCGAAAATAACAATCTCATTCGATTTGCAAAGCTTATACCCGGCTGACAGCCCTGCGAGCCCACTTCCTATTATTACGATTTTCATACCCAACTTTTCCCTTATCTGTTATTTTTTAAACAGAATCTTAATGCTCCTTAAGAAATCAAACACAAATTTCAAACAAATTTCAAACAGATTTCAAACAGATTTCAAACAGATTTCAAACAGATTTCAAACAGATTTCAAACAGATTTCAAACAAATTCTAAACCCCTCGCTTTCTATAAAAACAGCTAATGTTTTATATCTCTTTTTCCATAAAAGTATGTATAACCGAAATTCCTTTAAAAATCTCTTAACATATCGATATGCTTAACTGCTATATATGCTTTGAAACTTATATTAGAAAAGCAGATATATTCAGATATATTAATTGAGGGATCTCTCCAGATAATCCGGAGGCTTGAGGGGTAAAGGGGTGTATTACGACCAGGAAATAAACTCAGTTTTTGAAGAGTTTGGGGTCTCAGAAGCAGGTTTGAGTTCTGAAGAAGCCGAAAAAAGGCTTAAAGAGTATGGCGAAAACGAACTTAAAGAAAAAGAAAAAGTTTCGGTCCTGCAACTCTTTATCTCACAGTTTAAAAGTATCTTGATCCTTATTTTGATAACGGCCTCTGTTGTTTCGGCTCTTCTTGGAGAGCTAGTTGATGCAATAGTCATTATTTTTACGGTTTTTCTTGCAGGAATTCTCAGCTTCGTCCAGGAATATCGAGCCGAAAAAGCAATTGAGCTTCTAAGGTCCCTTACCTCGCCGGAAGCGACTGTTATAAGGGACGGGGTTGAAAATAAAATTCCCTCAAAAAATCTCGTTCCTGGGGATCTTATCCTTATTCAGACCGGAGACCGCATTCCAGCTGATGCCAGGATAATCAAAGGGTTCAATCTCAAAACTGACGAGTCCTCTCTTACAGGAGAATCCGTACCAGTTCAGAAAAGCATCAAAGCCCTGCCTTCTGAAACTCCTGAAGCTGACAGGACAAACATGGTCTACACAGGAACTGCGGTTGCTTACGGAAGAGGCAGTGCAATTGTTACTGCAACCGGAATGAATACGGCTTTTGGGGAACTTGCCGGGCTTCTGGGGACAATAGAGAGGTCCAGGACGCCTTTACAGGAAAGCCTTGACAAGTTCGGCAGATGGATTGGGACTGCGACTCTTGTAATTGTAGCTTTTGTTGCAATGCTTGGGGTTTTTTACGGCTTTCCTCTCCTTGATATGTTTTTATGGGGTGTTGCTCTTGCAGTTGCTGCTATCCCTGAAGCTCTCCCTGCGGTTGTTACAGTAGGGCTTGGGCTTGGGGTAAGGCGTATGGTCAAAAGGCACGCCCTTGTAAGAAAACTTCCATCCGTAGAAACGCTTGGAGCCACAAATGTTATCTGTTCGGATAAGACAGGCACGCTTACGCAGAACAAAATGACGGTTGAAATAATTTGTGTCAATAAGCAGGTTTTGAAGGTTACGGGAGCAGGATATTCTCCTGAAGGAGAGTTCTTTAAGGAAAATGAAACAGTTTCTACAGATGATCCCCATCTTCAGATTCTCTTGCTGGGAGCTGTTCTCTGTAACGATGCTGGTCTTTTTAAGGAAAGTGATAAATGGGAGATCAAAGGGGACCCTACGGAGGCAGCTCTTGTGGTTGTTGCTGCAAAGTCAGGATTCCATAAAGTTGAGCTTGATCAAAAATATTCTCGCCTTGGAGAAATACCCTTTTCCTCTGAAAGAAAAAGAATGACTACCTTCAATAAACTGGAAGCCGATTATGGCAGCTTCCCTGTAAAAGGACTTACTGCCTTCTCAAAGGGAGCCCCTGAAGTAATTCTCGGCTCATGTACGAAGATTTTTCTTGACGGTGAAATCAAATCTTTATCTCCCAAAATGAAGCAGTTGATTGAAGGAAAAGTTAAGGAAATGGCTGATCAGGCCCTCAGGGTCATGGCTCTTTCATTCCGTCTTCTGGATGAAGAACTCTACACTGAAAAAACTTCTTCAGAAGAGTTCTCTTCAGAGAGAATTGAAGAAGATATGGTCTTTTCAGGTTTAATGGGCATGAGAGATCCCCCAAGAGAGGAAGTAAAGGTCGCAATCCAGAAATGTGAAGATGCAGGCATTAAAACCGTAATGATAACAGGAGACCATAAAATTACGGCGTCTGCAATTGCAAAGGAACTGGGGATTTTAAAGGAAAACGATCTTACTCTTACAGGCTCGGAGCTTGATAATCTTGGGGATGTCGAGTTCGAAGACAAGGTCGAGAGGGTTTCGGTTTATGCCAGGGTATATCCTATCCATAAGTTGAGAGTAATAGACGCTCTTAAGAAAAAGGGCTATGTCGTAGCAATGACCGGGGACGGGGTAAACGATGCTCCTGCCCTTAAAGCTGCAGATATGGGAATAGCTATGGGAATTACTGGCACGGATGTCAGCAAAGAAGCCTCAAGCATGATCCTTACGGATGATAATTTTGCGTCGATTGTTGCAGCGGTTGAGGAAGGACGAAATATATTTAAAAATATTAGAAACTTCATCACTTACGGCCTCTCAGCCCATATTGGTGAGGTTCTCATAGTTCTCATTTCTATCCTGGGATGGCAGATTCTGCCTCTTATTGCGGTTCAGATCCTCTGGATTAACCTGATTACGGATGGGCTTCCTCCTATGGCTCTATCAGTTGAGCCTCCTGATAATGGTATTATGAGACAGAAGCCAAGAAACGTTGAGGAAGGACTTATCACCCGTCGGGAAATCTCAGCCAGTCTGGGAATTGGAGGGTTGATTGCACTTCAGGCTCTTCTTGTTTTAAACTGGGCTCTTGACAGAAATTTCTCTATTGAGAAACTCCAGACTCTAATTTTTACGCTAGTAGTTTTCTCAGAGATGTTTAATGCCTTTAACTGGCGGTCTGACCGATACTCGATCTTTTCCCTGGGGCTTTTTACAAACAAACCTCTGGTTTATGCAGTCCTGACAACAGTAATCCTGCAACTCGTGGTAATTTATGTTCCTTTTTTCCAGACAGCTTTTCGGACCGTTCCACTTTCTCTCTTTGAATGGGGAGTGATACTTTCTCTTGCTTCTACTACGCTGATCTCAATGGAACTTGTAAAATACTTCTCAGGAAAAAGTTCTCAGGAGTCTATTAAGGAAAAGACTAACTTTGATTGAATTTAAGGTTTTAAGTTTGAATTTAGGGTTTTAAGTTTGAATTTAGGGTTTTAAGTTTGAATTTAGGGTTTTAAGTTTGAATTTAGGGTTTTAAGTTTGAATTTAAGGTTTTAAATTCATTTCTGGATTATGCTTTTAGTTCATGTTTCTAATTGTGTTTTTAATCCTTGCTTCAAATTCTTTTTAATTAATGTCTTTAATTCCGATCTTTAATTCCAAAGTTTATCACCGCCACCCATCCTTTCGTTGCCTGGCTTGAATAGCCCATTTCATACAGGCCGGTGAGATTAGAATAGATACAACTACCATCAAGACCATTGCCGAAAATGTATCCTGGCTGATTATTTGCAATTCCCTTCCCATAGTGAGTATCACAAGCTCGATTCCTGCCCTCGGCATAACCCCTACGCCGAAGATTAAACTTTCGTAAAAGTCGAAACCTATAACTTTTGATCCGATAAAGCCTCCGACTAATTTCCCTGAAAGCGCTGCAAGGATAATTAGAAGAGTAAAGTTGCCAGCGTTTTTCAGGATGTACGGATCAATTAAAAATCCTATAAATGCGAAAAAAATAGGAATTAAAATTCCATGAGCCATCCCATCGACTTTGCTCTGGATGTCCTGGAGTTTAGCAAGGGGAATTTCCGACACCATTATACCTCCTGTAAAAGCCCCTATTGCTGAATGAAGTTCGAATAGTTCTGCAAGATAAGCAGAAAAAAGAGCTATCATAATCACCAGGGAAAACACAGCTTCTTTTGAATGCATTTTCTCGGCATAGATAAAAAGTCTGGGGAACAGGTAAGTTCCAAGGATATACATTATCAGCAGAAAAAACAGGATTTTTCCTGCTATCAGAAGAACTACCAGAACTGGAGGAACATGGTTAAGACGGACAAAGTTTACAACAATTGAAAAGAAAAATAGTGCTATAATATCGTCCAGGAATGCAGATGAAAGCATTGCTGTCCCGGGTCTGCTGGAGAGGTAGTTTAAGTCTATAAGAGTTCCGATTACTACTGCTATGCTTGTTGGGTTGAATGCTACCCCGAGAAAGAGGCTTTCAACAAAACTGAAATTAAATATTCTTCCAAACGCGAAACCGAAGACGAAAGCAGAGACTATCTGAGAGAGGGTTGGAACAAGCGCTGTTATTGATTCAAATTTGAGGTTCTTAAGGCTTACTTCTTTATACCCGGCTGTGAAAAGTAGAAAAATCGATCCCAATTCTGCAAAGAAAGTTATTATGCCGGTTTCTACCTCAAGAAAAATCACTCCAAGTGAGACTCCAGCCAGAATTTCTCCCGCAACTGAAGGAATACCTATCCGCTCTGCCGCTTCCCCGAGAATTTTGACACTGAAAATTAAAAACAGTAGCTGAAGTAAAGCACTCACTACTGCTGGCCCCCACACTTTGCTTTTTATAACTCGAATCTATTAAAAGGATATATTTACTTTCCAGGTTCCGATCTGTCCTTTTGAGATGATTAGGTTCTTAATCTCTCTTTTAGAGGATTTTTAAAACTTTAATATAACTTCTGAACAATATCTGATTTTTAATGTAATCTGATTTTTAATCTACCTCTTCTTTCGTTTTTTCTTTTCTTCTTCTGCAGATCTCTTCTACAAGATCTCTCTTAGATACTATTCCTACCAGTTTCCTATCCTCAATAACACAGATGCGGCCAAGCCTGTACTTTATCATCAGGTCAGAAGCGTCCTTAAGTGTGGCATTTAGAGAGACTGTCATAGGATGAGTAATCATAATCTCTTTTGCTGTTTCTCCAAGCGATCGGATTGCCGTAGTTAGAGTATATTTTTCTTTGGGCATCAGGCACAAAAGAAGAATTCCAAGAATAGTATCAAGATCAATAATGCCCACAAGCTCATTTTTATCATTCACTACAGGCAGGATATGGTAAGGATATTTACCATAAAGTGAAAGAATTTCTTCAACTGATGTATTTTCGTAGACTTTTATAACCTCTCTGGTCATGAGTTCGTCAATTGTCATCCAGAGGCAGGTCTCAAACTTTTCGTTTATTGATCTGGAAGGAGGACTGGACTCTGGAGAGTTCGGACGTTTTTCAGGTTGCTTTTCTCTCTGCTTTGGAAACTCTTCATTCTCTCCTTTTCTATTTCCTTGAGAGAAACTCCTTCCTGAAAAGCTATTTTTCAGACTGAATGGTCTGTCCATAGTAACCTCCCACTTCCATATTAACTTCCCACTTAAAGAATCTCCTTTAGATACTATTATTTTTCCTGATACTATTATTTTCCTTGTATTAAAACACAAATATTTCCCCTTGTATCCTAGATTCGGCAGGTTAACGCACTAGAGATATATATTTTCATATTTGTCTCCCATGAGACTCAATATTTTCCAGTGAATCTCTTCCATATTCAGTATTTCTGACTTTGTTTTCCCTTTTTTCTGCGTTATAAGTTCTGTAATTCCCTGAAACTTGAAAAATATCCATCTCATTGTCGGTCTTTTTGTTGGTTTTCCTTTCTGATCTGGAACCGTTTCATTTTCTTCTTCTAACCTACTTTCGGCAGCAAGCACATTCTAAAATATCAATATATTTGATTGTTATTTATTATAGGTTCTATTGAAAATCGTGGTCATGCGGATTTAATGTCTAATCCGATTTGTTATTTTTCCTTTTAGCTATAAATATATATAAATAATGATATGGTCAACGTTCAATAGTTTTTGATTTCAAGTTAGTTTCAGAATTTCTTAATAAATCGATAGCAGTAGAAAAATTAAATGAATTTTTACGTCTAACTGCCGAAAGCAGGCTGAAAGATCCTGTTTTTGAGTTTTGGATCGACTCAATATTCTCTCGAAATTGAGGCATAGGAAGGTAAAGTGGAAGCAAAGGACTCCCATGCACTTACGGTATCGGACGTTCGAAGGACAAAGTACAATAGTTAATGTAAACTTAATTGCAACGCTTTACAATAACCCAGTGTAGGGTATAAAAAAAGGGGAATATTAAAATAAATGTTTAGTAATTTGAATATGTAATATCATTTTTAATTTATATTAAGTTATAAGGGCGGTTTAAATGAAAAATCCGTAAAAATCGGATCATTAAGATTAATATTATAATCAAAATATTATAAAAGAACTAGATATATAATAAACGTCTTAGATAACATTCCTAAAATTTTAAGAAAATGAGAATAATAAGTTAATANAAACCTTGGGAAAAAAGCCAAAAAGAGTTGTACTATGTTTAGCTGGATAGGTTTCCTTTTACCCCACTGATAAATAATATCAAAAAAAGGAACAATAGAAAAGTTTTCCATTTCTGGGGAATAAGTTCGTGTTCCTGCCAACCCCAAATTACTGGGAGGGGGGCAAAGGGAGGCTGCTAAATGGGCCAAAACTTGGGGACACACTGAAAAAAAAAGGCCCCACTGGGGGGGAAAAAGCGACCGGAGGATACCTCATTTTTTATTCAACATTTTTGTGGGATTTAATGTGGGGGGTCAAACAAAAAATGGGGGTTTGTTACTCCTCCTCATAAAAATTGAAAGAAAAAGAAAAAAGAGGGGTTCAAAACTTCCTTTTTTCAAGGGAAGACAGGGGGAAGTCGCGGCCTTGCGGAAGACACAGGAACAAGGCTTTGAAAGCACGGTTGTTTGTAAAATTTTATTTTTCACATGGCAAAAGGGCAAAGCCCGGGAGGTCCGCCTTTTACACAAGAAAAAATAGAAACAGCAGGAACTCGGCGCGCGCCCGACGGCCGGGTGGAGGATGGACTTTTTTCTGTGTTTCCGAAGGCGGCGATAACAGGGATGGGGGGCCATTAAAACGCAGCGGGCAGAAGGAGAAAAAATGGATCTGGCAGTTTTCCCTTTTTTCTTGTTTCCCTTTTTTTTGAAAAAAAGAGTAGATTTGAAAAAGAAACCCCATTAAAAAAAACCGTTGGACGCGCATTTGTAGAAGCAGTTGAGTAACAAGAAAACCCACTATATATGTTGCACCCCACCGATAATCCACAAGATGGTTTGATGAATGATATATCTCTCCGTCGACATTTCAGTTGGGCATATAGAGATTCAAGTATTGCGTTTATGGAGGAGCTTCCTGGTGGGGGCCCTCGCAGTTAATATGTTGCGGAGGAAAGCGACGACTGTGATCAGACATGGACCCTCCCTTTTCCTATGTTCTTGATATCTCATGCAGATTAGTAAAAGAAATATCAGCTCATAGTACACTTTTGACTTCAGCGTCTTAAAGCTGAATTTGGAGAGAGACTTTGTATTGCTTCCAGATATTGTGCTTTTTGTCTGAAGCTCGGGATTCCGCCTGAATGGGGTGATCGATGGAAGGTGTATCCCATGGCTGATTAAACAAGACCAAGCTCAAATACAATATTTTTCATTGGTCCATACACGTTTTTGGGAATTCCAAAAGTAATATCAATAGACTCAGTTTCTTCGTCTTTATAATCGCCATAAACGCTGACACTTGTAGTGTCAGCGTGTAAACAATGAACAGGAATAGGTAGACGGTTCATAATGTGAAGAACAATTTCCGTAAACAGTTTTGTATGGTCATATTTTACGATTCTGTCAAGAGTCTCTCCAATAGCATATTGATTCAAGTCTTCTCGTGTGACACCTTCTCCAAAAAGTCTTCCTATAGAAATATTCCTGAAAAAATCAGGAAAGAGGTACAGACGTTGATCGATGAAACCAAGACCATTGAGTACCATGGCAAGGATGCAGACTGAGTGAGGGATCTTGTGATCTCGTTCTTTAGGAAGTTTCTCATCGATCAGTTTGTCAACTTCAAGCTCTCGGAAAACTCTAGCAATGAGACCAAGGTGACCTAAGAATCTTGTACGTTTTATTGAAGATTCAACTCTTCTACTGTTGTTTTTATCTGCCATGGAAGATAAGAAAAAATATGAAAATTAATTATATTAACATATATGTTTACCTGCCGAATCTAGGTTGTATTATTCCCCCTTGTATTAAAACGCAAATATTTCCCCTTGTATTAAAACGCAAACATTCCCCTTTATTAAAAACACAAATTTCCTTTTCCCGGCCTTATTGCACACTTTCTTCTAGTTCTTTATTATAATAAAGGGTAAACTCCTTTCCAGGGCGTAAGGAGAAATTATATGAGGCATATTTTTCTTCCGGAATTACCTCATACATCCGATATTTTGCAGGCACGATTATTGCATCGTATTTTACCTTAGCCGGAGGTTCTGTATAATATGCTGTTTTTTCATAATCCCTTAAGTACCACGGCAGCGGCCAGTAAAGGTTATCAGGATCCACTACAGATATCCTTAGAGTTTCTGGCCCCCGATTGAAGCCTGCGATTTTCTCCATAACTTGTTGGATATCCGGAGATGCCTGTGAGTACGTCATCAGTTCATCAGGCTCCATACTTCTATAAAAATTTACAGAAATACACTGAGCCAGGGATATTATTAGTGTAAGTGCCAGAATTCCTGCAACAAAAATATGAGCTCTGGAACGTTTTGTCTCGGAAGCGGGTTTTTTGTCTGTTCCGGAATTCGTGTTTTCTGTTCCGAGTAAGTTCTTCTGTCTTCGTTCAGGCGTCCCGGAGAAAAAGTCTCCCAGATAAGCCCCTGCTAAAATCCCGAAGGGCAGGACAATGTGCACAACAAGCCAGGGGACTTTTTCCTGAAGATAGGAATAAAGCAGCAAACTCGCAACTGCCCAGTAGGAAAGAAACATGAAAAAGGAGGCGTTTTTTCCTTTCTTTTTAAGAAAATGAACAATACCTGCAGTCCCAAAAATCAGAATCGGGCTTTCGTATACAAAAAGGATTGGAATATAAAAGTAAAAAGGGCCTCCTATGCGTTCAATTCTGTGCATCTCCATCCAGTGAGAAAAAGCCCTTTCCACAATTGAAAAGAGGGTTTCCGGGGTTCTGAAAAGGCTTGTGTAGAATAACATTACTATAAAAATAAAGAGAGTACCTGAAATCAGAACTTCCGGTATGAATGGGGAAATAGCTGAAATTTTAAGAACAAGAGTTCTTTTAAGGCTCAGTTTTTCTTTTTTCCAGTCGGAATAAAACCTGTACAAAGAATAAATCCCTGCATAGGCTCCAAACATGAGAATAATAAGATAGGCGTTCTCTTTTGAAGATACGGCGATTGCAAGAGAGGACGCGGTAAGGATAAGATAAGGGTATCTCTTTGGGCTGTGAAGGTTCTCAAGGTAGCGAATTCCCCCTATAACAGTGGCAAGAGTACAGAAAACAATGATTGGGTCATTCCTGAAGAACCTTGAAAAGTACACCATACTTGGAGAAAAAGAGAGCAAGAAAGCCGACCAGAGTACACCACTTTCTCCAAGTTCCTTTTTAAGTAAAAAGAGCAGAAGAATTGCCGCTACTCCGAAGAAGACAGGGATCAAGCGTGCTGTTGTGTCGTTTATTCCCAGAGAGTGAAAGACAACAGCAGTAGAATGAAAAAGAAAAGGGCCGTGATAAGCAGGATCATATCTGTATTGTCCGGTTTCAAGAAGTCTAAGGGTAAAACTGGCATGTACGCTTTCATCGTGATGGAACACTCGCTCTCCCAGGTCAAACAATCTTATCAACAGAGCAAAAAAGATGATCAGAAATCCGAGTATTCTGTATTTTTTTTCAGAAAGCTCTGGCGAGTTTTCAGTATTGTAATCCTGACCTTGCTGCATTATTCCCCAAACTCCCCAGCATAGCTGCTTCTTTATGGGCATAGATATATTTAAGGGATAGGATGAAATAGTCTCTCTCATGGCTGAGGTTAAAATCAAGTTATTTGCAAATTTGCGTGAAAAAGCAGGTACCTCGGAACTGCAGCTATCGGGAGAAAAGGTTATTGATGTCCTTTTATCCCTTACTGAAAAATATCCCGAGTTGAAGGACCTTATTTTTGAGGAGCCCGAAGGAGAAAGTGAAGCTCCAGTTATGTGCGGTTCAATTAATGTCCTTATAAATGGAAACAATGCCCGGCATCTCGATGGGCTTGATACTCTTCTTTCGGATGCCGATGAGCTTGCAGTCCTGCCTCCGGTATCGGGGGGCTGATTTCTTCAGGAAGGACGATCATGGGCAAGATATTCAAAGAACGAACCTCGGTTGATGAAGCTTTGAGACTTTTTCTTGAGCGTATTTCTACTACAAAGAAAACAGAAGAAATCTCACTCGAAACCTGCACAGGCAGGGTACTGGCAGAAGCCGTGATCTCGGAAAGGAATGTGCCACACTACCGGCGTGCAGCTATGGACGGATACGCGGTAAAGGCTTCCGACACTATGGGAGCTTCCCCTACAAATCCGGTAATGCTGCAGCTTTCTGACCGAGTAGAGGAAGGAAGTTTAACCTGGGCCCATACTGGGGCTGCAGTGCCTGAAGGAGCTGATGCTGTCGTAATGGTTGAAGATACCATCGCCGCAGGAAACCTTGTTGAGGTCAGGGCTCAGGTCTACCCGAATCGAAATGTGGGGCCGATTGGAGAGGACATCAAAAAAGGAGATGTTGTTTTTGAGGAAGGGCATCTTCTTCGTCCATGTGATGCTGCTGTACTTGCATCGCTTGGACTTGACAGGGCAAAGGTTTTCAAAAAGCCTGTTGTTGCGGTTATTCCGACAGGGGACGAGCTCGTAAGTCGTAAAAAGGGCATGGATGTACCTCCTCCGGGCATGGTGCTTGAGACTAATGGGCTGATGTCGGCCCTTTATGTGAAAAAATGGGGTGGAATTCCTCGATATCTCGATGTAGTGCCTGATAACCCGGACAGTATAAAAATGGCCATAGAAGCAAACATGGATGCCGATATGATTCTTCTTTCTGGCGGAACATCAGTAGGAAAAAGAGATCATGGTCCTGAGGTTGTGGCAGCTCTTGGAGAACTGCTCGTACACGGCATAGGAGTAAGTCCCGGTAAACCTGCAGCTCTTGGGGTTATTAATAACGTTCCTATCGTTTGCCTGCCCGGTTATCCGGTTGCCGGGCTCGTTGCCCTCAATTTCTTTGTCCGTCCTGGGATCAGGAAACTGGCAGCAATTCCGGAGACCCCCAAGCCTATTCTTAAAAGGCGCCTGGCTGCAAAAGTCAGTTCAAAAATAGGATACGTTAGTTTCATCCGTGTTGTATTTGAAGGAGATAAGGTGCGCCCTCTTACCGGAGCTGGAGCCGGGGCACTGAGTTCAGTTGCAAAGGCTGACGGGTATGTGCTGGTGCCAGAAAACATTGAAGGGTATGATGAAGGAGAAGAGGTGGATGTCTTCTTAATCGAATGATATTTCTGTGCTCTCTCAAAAATACCCTTTTTGGCTTTCTTTACCCTTTTTGTTGTATTTTCTTCAAATTGGATTAATGGAAAGGCGTCTCACATTTTATTTCGCCTACTTTATATAAGCAGGCTCAAAAATAATGAACGAATTATCCTTCTTTTCTCCCTTAAAGCTCCGGAAGGAATTTTCCCCCCTTCTGAGATAAAGTTTTATACTTCAAGGGCTAATCAAACGGAGACAGCCAGAGCTAAAATGTTCAGAGCTAAAACTTTCTGATCTAAAACTTTCTGATCTAAAACTTTCTGATCTAAAACTTTCTGATCTAAAACTTTCTGATCTAAAACTTTCTGATCTAGAACTTTCTGATCTAAAACTTTCTGATCTAGAACTTTCTGATCTAAAACTTTCTGATCTAGAACTTTCTGATCTAAAACGTTCAGAGCTAAAATCTAAACTTTTAAGTGATTCCCTGAGTGAAAAATAATGTCTTCCATGCATAAAGACCTGGATAAGATTTTTCTCATAGGAGCTGGCGGGTTCCTTGGAGCAATATGCCGGTTTTCACTCTGTGAGCTCATGGAATCGCATTTCGGTATCCTTTCGGTAAATGTACTCGGAAGTTTTATGCTCGGCCTGATAATGTACGACACTGAGTATATTGGGTTTATAGGCCCAAAAGGAAAGCTTGCTTTCGGGACCGGGTTTATGGGAGCATTCACAACATTTTCGACGTTTGCAGTCCAGTCTTTTACCATGCCCTTTTTCCCTGCTCTGGAAAATATCAGTGTTAACCTGTTTCTTGCCCTGGTCGGCGTGTTCATGGGCAGGAGTACAATAAAAACTCTTTCAGGCAGGGAGGAATAAAGAGATGCTCTCCTTTCCAGGCATGGAAAAACTCTTTTTAATAGGTGCAGGAGGTTTTATTGGGGCATGCCTTAGATATACGGTTTCAAGCCAGGTCCCCAGGATTAGGAACATCCCTGCAGGCACACTTACCGTGAACCTCTTAGGGACCATTGTACTCGCTTTTCTCACTTTTTCTTCTGAGCCCCAATCTATGGTCTATCTCGTAAATATAGGAATTTTAGGTTCCTTTACCACGTTTTCTACTTTCGCATATGAAACTTTCAAATTGCTTGAAGAAGGGCAAAATTTCTCCTTTTTCCTGAATATATTTCTTAACGTTGCACTCTGCCTTGCAGGGGTAAGCATTGCATACCTGGCCCTGGGCTTGTGAGTTTAATACAGAAAGCTGGGTAGAAATACGTTCTCTGGAAAGTATTATTCTAGAAACTATTATTCTATGAAGAAAATATTTTTGACGATCTAACTGCAAAATCTAAAAAAGTAAATTCAAAAAGTAAATTCAAAAAGTAAATTCAAAAAGTAAATTCAAAAAGTAAATTCAAAAAGTAAATTCAAAAAGTAAATTCAAAA
>JGI20225J20221_1001427_pt1 | contig 24613 bp, 19 predicted proteins | sample BioMet4_FD_20221 | JGI IMG/M metagenome (IMG submission 20221)
AAGAGAGAGATTGCTTATCTTCCTTCAATAAGATGGAAAAAATAGTAAAACACACACGCGCATGCACACGGAGACAACTGAGCCGTTTTCAATTGGAAAAACGACACACACTACGCACGCATCACACGCATTGTTTAGTAAATTCTCACAACACGAAATAGAAAACATTTTAACAGTGCAGGAAGAGTTGCTAAAATATGTGCAATACTTACACACAAACGAGATAATAGATTTCATTCATATGATTTCATAAGTAACTAAATCTATGTAATCCATTATATGAGGGATGCTTAACCACAATCATTAAGTTGATGACCAACACTTTTGAAAAAGGGTATAAAGCTACTATAACAAATTAAGATAACTTGTTTTGAAAAGGAGCCGGATTATTCTTCCAAAATAGATGTTCATATGATTCTAATACTACATTAAATACATCGATTTCTAAAGATTGCGCCACGCGCACACACTCACCCATTAATTGAACGATATAAGAACCCACTAACGCCAAGAAACCAAATACCTCCAATAGTAGGGCCACTACTGAGCACCTTTCTCCATTCCTTAAGGATAATTCCCCCAAAAATTACTAAAAAGCCGATAAACATTAGAGGAGACATAAGAAAACTCAATGAGAAAGCCAATATAAACAAGGACTGTTCAAGAAGAAAACTTTTTACCCCATTTCTAAACCAAAAGAAACTGGGTACAATTACCAAAAGTACCACAGCAAGACACAAAATAACACATTATTGGTTAAAGTCTGGACTACAACCAGAAAAAATAGTTCTTTTCCACTCTTGTTTTTATATTTTGTTGTATGCCAAATAAGCTGCACTTGGCTTAAGAAGTCACCAGTGTTTACAAGAATTATAACCCGGAAGGACCAGCATAACAAACATTCAAACTCCACCTGCTACTTGCATAGCCGTCTTTTAATTGCGTGTACCAACCACCGAGTCGCTAAAGCAAAACAAGCAAATCATTAACACCAAGCAAGTAAAGCAACAAGCAAAGCCTTTAGTCAAGCAAACCTTAACACGCAGCTTTCTTTCTTCCTCTTCAGTCATATTTTTAGAGCGAAGACTTCCTGCAAATGCACTAACTAGCTATTCCAGCCAAAGTATAACATACTACCAATAAGCAAGCAATTAAACCTTCTCCGTGAAAAAATCTTTAACGCGCTGAACTATTGCAGGAAAAAGGGTTCAAATCCGGCACAAGTATCCCCCCCCAAGACAAATACTCCTTTTTTTTTTTTTTTTTGCACCCAAAGCGAACTCCCAAGGGTAACACGCATACTTAAATCCCAAAGGTCAAAGCCTCCTACTCCCCAAAGCACACCCATAAGCCAGTTGAAGCGATAAGACACACACCCAGAACTTAGTAATTGAAAGAGATTGCTACCTGCAGGGATTGCAAGTAATGCACCTAGTAAAGGAAAGACTAACCAGGCAAAGATACCTTGCACGAGCCAGAAACTTTCCCAACTCCACTGCTTAACTTTTTTAATAGGCACATATGAACTACTTTGCCCCAAACTACCTATAGCAATAATTATTAAACCAATCAGTGTATTCATAATATTATATCAACATTACACCTATTTGTACGAATGAACCCATATGCTAAAAAGCATATGGGTATCCATGCACATTCGGCTTAATTAATTATTATCTTTTAATTGTTACGTCAGCTTCGTATTTCTGGATTTCAGCGATGAATTCTTCACCTACTGGAACATTGTTCTTTAAGCAGAACATATCCCAAACTGCATTCCAAGGAAGACTCTTAGCTTCTTCAAGAAGAGCAAGACGTTCGAACAACTGGCCGTTAGCTTCATATTCACGCAACTTAGCAAGTGGTTCAAGTAATGCTTGCATAAAGCATTTTTGTGTTGCACGTGATCCAATTACATAAGCACCAATACGGTTAATTGAAGCATCGAAATAGTCAAGACCTATGTTAACACGATCAAGTGCATTGCAACGTACAATCTCTTTAGCCAAATCTAAAGTATCATCATTCATGATAGTTACGTGGTCAGAGTCCCAACGAATAGGACGGCTTACGTGAAGCATGATTTCAGGAGTATAAAGCAATAAAGAAGAAATCTTATCAGCAATACTCTCAGTTAAGTGGAAGTGACCTGTATCTAAAGTAACGATCTTATTATTCTTAGCACCATAACCTAAGTAGAAATCATAAGAACCTACTGTATAGCTTTCAGCACCAATACCAAACAATTTAGCTTCGATACAGTCTTTCATGTTATCATATTTAGTTGCAAAAATCTCATCCAAAGATTCTTTCAACAGTTCACGATACTTAAGACGATTTACAGTCTGATCTTTTGAGCCATCATGAATCCAAAGGTTCATAACACAAGGAGAACCNTGNNANTTACCCATTNCTTCAGNAATAGCACGNCTNCGTTTTGTATGTTCAATCCAGAAATCACGGATTTCCTTATCAGGGTTAGCCAAAGTAAGGCTTCCACTCTTTGGATGAGAGAAAGAAGATGAGTTGAAATCCAACTTCATATTGTTTTCTTTTGCCCATTTCATCCAGCTTTCGAAATGCTTTGGTTCAATTTGGTCGCGATCAACAAACTTTCCATCAAAATCACCATAAATAGCATGTAAGTTCAAACGATGAGTTCCAGGAATATAAGAAGCTGCTTTAAGAATATCAGCTCTTACTTCATCAATATTACGTGCTTTACCTGGGTGATTACCTGTAGTCTGAATACCACCAGACAACTGTCCGTCTGGGTTTTCGAATCCAACTACATCATCAGCTTGCCAGCAGTGTAGTGATAATGAAATTTTTTGTAGATCTTCCAATGCCTTGTTTACATCTACCCCAACTGCAGCGTATCTTTCAACTGCAATGTCATAAGCTTTTTTAATTAATTCGTCTTTCATGATGTTTTTGTTTTATTTTTAAATATCCTCTCTATATACTTTTAAGAATTCAGCATAAGCNNTACTCCACANCTCNTCATCAGNTGGAGTAAANACATTNACNTCAACAGAGCTACGAATTAGTTCGCGCATCTTTTGAATATCAGGCACAAGTCCGGCAGCTTTAGCCTGTAACATAATATTTCCTATTGCAGTTGCTTCAGAAGGTCCGGCTATTACTTCAAGGCCCAATGCATTAGAAGTAAATGAATTCAGNAGATTATTCTTTGANCCACCACCAATTACATGNAATTTTTCAATNGGGTAAGTTGACATTTTCTGCAAGCTTTCCAATACCTGACGATATCTTAAAGCCAAACTTTCAAAAATACAACGTGTAATTTCACCAAAGGTTTCAGGAGCCGGTTGATTAGTCTTTACACAATAATCTTTAATCGCATCAATCATTGAAACCGGATTTGCAAAACATGGAGCATCNGGATTAATCAGGCNTTTAAAAGCTGGAGCAGCTAATGCCGCATCAATCAATTCGCCATAAGAGTAATCTTTTTCCCATTCTTTACGGCAGCGTTCAAGTAACCACATACCACAAATATTCTTTAAGAAACGAATAGTTCCTTCAACTCCACCTTCATTTGTAAAGTTCAGTTCATAACTTTCTTTTGTTACAACTGGCTTATCCAATTCAATACCCATCAATGACCAGGTACCAGAACTTAAATATGCAAAGTTTTTGTTTTCAGCAGGAACAGCAGCAACGGCAGANGCTGTATCGTGNCCNGCNACTGCAANTACAGGAATATCTCCCAGGCCTGTTTGTTCTTTAACTGATTTAGAAAGAGAACCAACAACAGTTCCCGGATAAACAATATCGTTGAACATTTCTTTCTTAATCCCAATAGCCTCCAATAATTCCGGATCAAATTGCTTTGTTTCCGGATTAAGCATCTGAGATGTAGAAGCAAATGTATATTCAGTAACCATCTTGCCAGTAAGCATGTAAGACAATGCATCAGGAATAAACAGAATCTTGTCTGTAACAGGCAATACTGAAGAGTTATTTTTCTGAATAGTAGCCAACTGGAACAAAGTATTAAAATTCATAATCTGAATTCCAGTCAAACCATAAACTTTCTCACGAGGCATATTCTTAAAGAATTCTTCAGGAGCTCCCACAGTGTGAGGGTCTCTGTAGCTATAAGGATTGCGAAGGATCTCACCATCTTTACCAATNCAAACGAAATCCACACCCCATGTATCAATACCAATAGATGTAATTTCAACTTTCTCTTTAGCTACAAGCTTCAATCCATTAACTATCTCATTATACAGAGCAAATATATCCCAATAAAAGTGTCCATTTACCTCAATTATATTATTGGGAAATCNGGTCAATTCTCTAAGTTCTATAGAACCATCTTTAACTGTGCCAAGTATTGTGCGTCCACTAGTTGCACCTAAGTCTACGGCAAAAAAGTTTTTGTTCTCCATTACGTATTTTTCTTTTATAATTTAACACTCCAGAAGTTTTCCGCTGTAACTTTCTCGCCATTGATTGTTTTACAGAGAAATCATTAAAGGTCAATCCCTTAGCAAAACAAATTTTCTAAAGATGCCTCCTCAGACATATAACCGGATTATATAAAAATTAATATTGATTTTATCGCAAATATACTTAATATTATTTGAGTGTTATTGTAAAATTTGATTTTAAAACTGCTCGTTTTGGTAATTGATTATTTGGAATCATTTATGCGTTTTACTTCCCCTTTAAAGTCACCAAGATTCACTTCTTTACAGTTCCTGATAATCAAAGCAGGTCCCTCAGCCGGATGTATTGTTACATTGTTAAGTTTAATATGATCTGATTCTGCTATTTCTCCTCCAATTTTTGAAGTTACGAAAACATCTTCTATGGCTATACCGTGTATGTTTTGCTCCGGCAAACCATTAAAAAACATAGCACGGCGTGCATTACTACAATTTAATCCTTTTACATGAATATTCTTAAAAGCCGGTGTAGTTTCATCAACCTTTGGTAATACTTTCACCTTAGGTTGTCCTTCTTCACCATCTTCCAAAACCTCTACAGCAGATTTTCCAGCATAATAAAGATCAAACAGCAGCGGCTCAGTTGCAATATCCATCATGCTAACATCTTTTACAAAAATATTTTCTACCACTCCTCCTCGTCCACGACGGCTCTTAAAACGAAGCCCTACGTCTGTTCCTAAAAATTTGCAGTTTGTAACCATCACATTCTTTACGCCACCAGACATTTCACTACCAACAACAAAGCCTCCATGACCTTTAAAAACCGTACAATTATCAACAATTACATTTTCACATGGACGGGCACGGCGCCGACCATCTTCATCTTTACCCGATTTAAGACAAATGCCATCATCGCCAACATCAAATGTACTATTAATGATCAAAGCATTTTTGCATGATTCAAGATCAAGCCCATCACCATTCTGAGCAAAAGAAGGGTTCCGAACTGCAACGCCCTCAATAATTATATTCTCGCACATTAATGGATGAAGATTCCATGCCGGTGAATTCTGAAATATAACACCTTGGAGATATACATTTTTACATTCTATCAGGCTAACCATTACCGGACGAAGGAAGTTTTTAACAGCAAGCCACTCTTCCTCAGTTTTCAGATTACGAGGAACATTCATATCTGCTATTTTATCACCCAACAATGTTTTCTCGGAAGGGAACCAGTAATCATCACGTTTATAAGCGCCACCACGTGAAGTAAATTCTTTCCATTGACTTTCTGTTACTTTCTGTCTTTTAACCGGACGCCAGTAATCTCCATTACCATCAATAGCCCCTTCACCTGTAATAGCTACATTGATTAGATTCCGTCCTGAGATTGGCGACTGACAACGACGTGTGTCAAGTCCTTCAAAAGATGTTTCAACAAGTGGATAAAGATCAACATTAGGAGAGAACAAGATTATTGCTCCTTTTTCAAGATGAAGATTTATATTACTCTTCAAAACAATAGGACCAGTAAACCATACGCCACTAGGAACAACAAGTTCCCCACCACCTTTCTTACTTAAACTTTCTATTGCTTTACTAAAAGCCTCGGTACATAAATCAACACCATTACCTTTTACGCCAAAATCTGCAATATTAACTCTGTTCGAGGGAAATACAGGCGCCTTGATATGAGGCATCTCAAAAGGAAGATTTTTATATAAAGAGCTATACTTATCAGAGTTTCCCGATGCAAATACGGCGCCACTCAAAGCTAAAGCAACAAGAAAAAGTTTTGTTTTCAAAATCATATAAATATTATAAGTTAATTAATCGTTTATTCATTTTTCATCAAAAAAAATATCGACAATTGAGACTCAATTACACACAAAGCCCCAATTGCCGATATCAAAAATATGACTATTTATTAATCAAGTTAACCGGAATAAGCTTTACCGGCCCCAGTAAGCCAGATGGTACAACTTCCCAATTACCGTATTTAGTTGGTTTATAGTTAATATCGACTAAGTTTATTTCTTTAAAGTTTCTCCATTCAATGCCACGACGATCATAATCAGCAATACGATTTGCCGGTAGATTAGTTACTTCTACTTCAATCTTATTTTCACCCGGTTTCAGGAATTTTCCAACTTTAGCAGTAAAAGGAACCGACCAAAGTGTTGCAACGTCTTTACCATTGATTTTAACACGAGCACTTTCTCTTACATCACCTAAATCAAGCACCCATTCTTCTACTGCAATTGTGGGAAGGTTGAAGTTTACGCTATAAACGCCAGTTCCCATATTTACCTTCGCCTTAGGTTCATTCAACTCAGTCCATGAGCACAATTTACCAATATTATAAACATCATCTATTTCAGGTTCACTTTGAACAAAATGAAGTTTCCAGTTATTATCAATTGTCAGCCCTACAGTCTGTGGTACTATATATTGCCAATCAGCCATCCGTACATCATCATTTGTGAATGTTTTCAAGATAATAGACTCACCCGATTTGATTTGNACATATACCTGAGTACGTCCATTTGCTTGTCTGATTTTCGCTTTACCACTTTCACCATTTAATGGGTTATAAATAACTGCCGAAACNGCCTTTACACCAAGATTAATCCAGCCTTCAACATTTTTTGGTTGTAAAGAAGCTATGAAATAGTGATAACCCGATTCATTAGAACGACGGATACAGTTCAAACCATTAATGGTTTTCATTTCTTCGTTTACTACACCTGTTGCAGCCAATGTTTTCAAGTAGTCGCTTCCGGTAATAACCGTTCCCTTTTTCAAAGACTTACATATTGTTTCTTTAAAATCAGGAGCAGCAGGAAGCAAACTCAATAAGTTTTTAAAATGAGAACGTCTCTGTTCCAATTTAGAAAATCCAGGAACATCCAAAGGATAATTCTCTATAAAAATAATNTTANCNCCTTGCTCTGCNAGAGATATGAGNTGAGCTAANACATCATCNGGCATCTTTTTNACAGCAGGAATAATAATTGCTTTATATTTAACTCCACCTTTTGTAAGNAGCATNCCATCAACACACTTTGTATTGCGGATGAAATTATCAGAGATATAATCTACATCATATCCGCTTTGATTAATTTTATGAACGGTTTCAATAAATTTTGGAGCATTTTTCTCCATCTTATGAATATCAAACTGCAACAAACGACCATTCACATCATTCCACATATCATAAACCGGCAAATAAACAAGGAANTCATTATCCGGTTTACCCATTTGCAAGAAAGACTGGCAACGAGTAATATACTGNAAAAGNGCAGGAGCATCATGCCAGATTGTATTAGTAGGCGACATATTTATTGAAGCATAAAACAACCAGCCCGGCCACTTNGCATCTTGTGGAGAATAAGGAGTTCCATGAAAATAAGTATGATTTATACCCGAAACAAACATCAAATCAATATCAGGCTTACATTGAGACAATGAAGTACGGAAATGCTCAGTAAGCCAGGTAAATGTTTCGGCAGAAGTATAAGGTTTCCCGGAAATGTGAGCTGCAGAAGATGCATATTTCAACATAGAAAGATCTGAAAAGTTCTTTAATGTCAATGAATCTTTTCTTAAACCTTTAATTCCAAAATTCGAAAGACCAAAACCTTCGCATTCGGGTACATCTACAGTTGCGTAAAGATCAATAAGATTACCTGGGGAACCGTGAGCCTGATTACGTGTCATGCTTCCATGAGAATGAGCCCAGTTTGTCCACTGACTGGTGAAGTTTTCCTGAAGCAATTCAGCTATTGTTTCCCGATAATCGGAAATAATCCGGGCTGTTATCTCATTACGATTCTGATCCAGAAATTCCGGAAGATATTCCTCCAGTTTGTATCCGCGACGTTTATAGAACTGTTCGAAAAGATCGGGAGTCCAGTCAGAATTAAACACTTCGTAAGAATCATTGAAAAAATTATGAGGATAAGGAGTTTTTGTTGAAGCAAATGCCCTTTCAAAACGATTGAGATAGTTAGCTACAGCTTTACGTGAGAAATGATTCATTACATATCCTTCACCACCAGGAGCCGCACGCTTTACTTTCTGTAAAGTTTTACCATTAAAGACTGCTATTAATCTCCATTTATCAGCAGGCGCAACCCAGTTTAACTTGCCTTGTTTATCCACTTTTGAAGTAATGTCCTTACGCTGACCATTATCAGAAAAAGCCATTAAACGATAAAGAGTAGCAATAGATTTNTGCTTTTCATCAGAAANCTGAATATTTGTANTAAGACGTTCGCCTCCATTAAGTTGGTATTCTTCAAAAAAGACCTTACTTGCAGCATCTTCAATACTAACTTCAGGTCCACCAAAAGGCCACCCCGTACCAGTATTCATATCCATTTGCATATCCAGTCTTTTTGCTTCAGACTCTGTATGACGTAACATCTTCATCCATTCGGGAGAAAGAAAATTAAGATCACGAGCTTCATTACCCNTAACTCCATAAATAGGAGTAATCTCCATTGTTCCCATGCCTGCATGAGAATATTCCTGCAAGTTATAAGTAAGATTCTTTTCATCTACAGCNCTTCCNAGCCACCACCANCGTGCTGCAGGTTTAGCTTCTGTTTTTACAGCAGGCCATCCAAGCTGCTGAGCAGAACAATAGATATAAAATGAGGAAAAGCAACTAACTAATAAAATTCTTTTTATCATCATAGTACAGTTTAAGTTCATATAATTAGCAAAAAGCACAAAGTAAATCTTCTCAGAAAATAAACTCTGTGCTTTCTTTTTAACCTGTTATCCTTTTTACCTTAAAAAAATTAATGTCCCAATTCTATACATCCCATTATATAAGGACCTGTAGCCTTAGCATCATTATCGCGCATTTTTTCTCCAATATAATATTCAAAGCTTCCGTCACGATAAGGGTTTCCACCNAAACCNCCAACCTGGCAACANCGTGTCANCGTNAGTGTTCCATCTTCATTTTCCTTTATCAGCTTATTTTTCAATCCATCAAAAGCTTTTTCTGCATAAGCACGATATTTCTTATCAAGATATCCTTTGTTTACAGCTTTTGCATACGCATACATAAACTGAGTCGTAACAGATGCTTCTGGGAAGTTACCTTCTCGTTTCGGCTGATCGAGAACCTGATACCATAATCCATCTTTATCCTGATATTTAGGAAGAGCATCAGCTAATCCTTGTATTTGTTTAATGATAACTTCGCGTCCTTCGTGTCCTGCCGGAATAAAATCAAGCGCATCAACCATAGCCATNAAATACCATCCGATNCTTCTTCCCCAGAAGTTTGGAGAAAGTCCGGTTTCCGGATTAGCCCAACGCTGTGATTTGCTTTCATCCCANGCATGATAATAAAGACCTGTTTTAGGATCATAAGTATGTTTATGGCAAAGAGTGATTTGCTTAACAGCTTCATCAATCCATTCNGGNTGATTAAANTCAGCACCATACTGAGCCATAAAAGGAGAAGCCATATAAATACCATCCAACCATATTTGNTGTTGGTANACCAACTTATGCCAGTAACCACCTTCCAAAGTTCTTGGCTGATCTTTTAATTGCTTAATAAGTACATCCATGGCAAGTTTATACTTCTTATTGCCAGTCTCCTTATATATATCAAACAGCACTTTACCTGAATTCACAAAATCAACATTATAAGCAGACTTGTCATACAGATAAATGTCGCCATTATCACTGATAAGACTATCAGTCCATTCTTTTACATAATTGAAATAACGTTTATCACCAGTCTGTTTCCACATTTTAAGCATTGCGCAGCAACCCACTCCCTGAGCATAGCCAAAGAAAGGNTTCTTNNCATNATCNANCATATATGCNTTAGGNAANCGNCTCATTTCAGAATCNGCAAAACGTCTGGCATAAGTATCCTCCTGAAAAGAATCTGTTCTGAAAGGAGAAGCAGGCAAACCAGCTTCATTGAATAAGTTAGCACGGAAGAAAAATCCCCATCCATAGCGTACCGCAACAGGATCAAGAACTTCAGGCGCAGAAACTTCAACCTTATTATTAACAATCACAGCCTTCGCAGGATAGAAGCGTCTGTCGGTTCCAGCAATAAAGAAACCCTTTAAAGCGTCACCTTTTGATGTCAGTCCACCTTCTAAATAATCAAAAGTAAGGATAGCTTTATTACCCGAGATCTTCATTGATTTATATAGCGGACCTGAATATGCACAATTTTTTCCGTAAGTTTTAGCCAAAGCCCATAATGCAAGACGCTCTCCTGTAATATGTTTATTACGAGGATGAATATCTGTAGAATCACCCGCATCTGTAATCACAGCCATACCAGTATTCTTAACTGTTTGCCAGGTTTTCAGCTGAGCTTCACGAATTCCTGCAGGTTGTTTATACTGAGGAGCAATTTGCACAAAGTAGAAAGGCATTTCCGGTTGCGACCATTCCTTACGCCAGCTGTTAATTAAATCAGTAAGAACTTCCTGATACTTTTCAAAACGTACAGAGTTTGATTCACCCTGATACCAAATATTTCCTTTTATAGTGAAAGGAAGAATAGGATTAATCATACCATTCCATAAAGTAGCCGGAACTTTACAATAATCTTTTTCTCTTTTTACATTACTCAAAGCAAAATCCTGAAGAACATCTGCATAAAGAGGCTTGTTTTCCATCACTTCTTTCTTCATCCACGATTCTGCATGAGTTCCACCCCAGGTAGACTGAATTAAACCCACAGGAACATTCAAACTTTTATAAAGCTTGCGACCAAATACAAAACCTACAGCAGAGAACTCTCTAAGGTTAGTCGGATTACATACAACCCAATGTCCTATGCAATCATCCTTTGGTCCTTCAGGAGAAAGTTGATGTTGTACCTGAAATAGTCGAATCTCAGGATAATCAGCATCCTTCATCTCTTCTTCTTCATTTAACATTCCGGTTTTCCAACCTTTATCTTTAGCAACCTGAAATTCCATATTCGACTGCCCTGTACAAAGCCAAACTTCACCAATCAATACATTATTGATTTTAATCACATTTTCACCCTTTACAGTTATATTCTGTTCTTTTGTTGCTCTAGGAGTTTTCATCTCCAACTCCCACTTTCCGGCAGCATCAGCAGTCGTAACATATCTTTTAAAATTCCATGAAGTAGTAATGGTTACCTTCTCATTTGCAGAAGCTGTGCCCCAGATATTAATCCATGTATTTTGCTGCAACACCATATTATCAGAAAATATAGCAGGNAGCTTAACCGTTGCATTGATCTTAACCGAACATGCAATAAAAAATAAAACAGTAAATAAATAAGTGATTTGTCTTTTCATAATGTATGTTATCTGTCGTTCTAGTTTTCGCAAAACAATTGACTTTACAAAAATAAAGAATAGAANGCATAAAAGTATCTGTATTTTGATGGGAATATTGTCTTTTTTGTTGTTTATTAGCATTATAGCTAAAAACACTAACCAGGCGAAATAAAAAAGTCCATCAAAAAAAAGCTTTTCGACGGACTCTATTTGGGCAAGAAAAGGGACTAGATTATTTTTTATGCTTGCCGCCAACGGCAGCAGCCTGTTCCAATTGATACTCNGATTTAACTTTCNANTTGTCTTTTGCCTTTTTGGGCTTTTTGTTTCCTGCAGCTCCCATTTTTCTAAAAATTTAAAAAGTTAATTATATGTCTGACAATTCATGAACTGTCACAAATTGTTATATCAAGTCACAAAAAGTATACCAACAGAGATCAATGGCAGTTAAATAAGTTAAATAAAAAATTTAGCAACAAAGCAGAATTCAATATTACTTCAAAAAAAATAATTTCAAGAAAAGTATTGCTCACAAATTTTCGTAATATTCCTATTTTAAAAAAATGACATTAAACAACTGGTCATTCTTATAAAAACATGCCGTAAATATTATTAATAGTAATCTTTATCGCTAAATGTTAATTTTAAAAATTAGGAATAAAAATATTTGCTTTTATAATAATTTATTTCAATTTTTATGGAAGTTAAACCTTAAAAAACTGAGATCTATGAGTTCAATTAACTATGTNAAATTNNATAAAGGTTTAGGCANTAACACTTTAACCTTACCAGGCTTTGATAAATCTACAGAATGTAATACAAGCCTGATTGACAATACGAGACTAAAAAGAGAGCAAACACCTCAGCTATCTGACAATTTAAACATTGGAGATAAAATCAGAGACTGGGATTTTAATACAACTCTGAATGGTTATTACAATCATGAGGATAATGATTTTAAAGAAATTCCTCATGGAAAGTGTACAATAGTACTCCATACACATGGTATTAACGTCTGCAAGGGATTTAATCATTACCACATACATAATTCTCAGATTGTAAACATCAAGAATGTGCATATCGACAACTTGATATATATGATTATTAATTATTGGGAAATTAGGACTCAATCAATACAGTCATTGGCAATAAGNGGNAAAGAGATCCAGATTCTATCATTTATTGCCAGATATAAAAACGAGATAAGGATTAACTCCTTAAAAAATAGAGTTGCAAGTAAAGAGACAAACCCTGTTTGGTTCTTAATCTATATTACAGCAATAGTTTTAGCGATAATAACCCTTTTTCCAATCATCATTAAAACCTATTACAGCATTAATTTATAAGAAACAGAGATTAATATAGAGTCAGTTTGCAATTTCAGAAGAAAAAAATCTCTCAGAAAATATTATTTTNNAAATTTAATNTAGCAANCTANCGNCNTANNTCAATACGAATTTTCANTAAAACTNTGATAATAAAAANNGTAATTNNAAAAANATGAAACAATTGATTGCATGTTGCGGATTAGATTGCGAAAATTGCGACGCCCGCATAGCCACNGTCNAAAATGACAATGAGTTAAGAGAAAAAACCGCTCAGAAGTGGAGTTCAATGAACAATGCACCGGAAATTACAGCAGCAACCATAAATTGCATGGGTTGTCGTGTAGACGGAGCGAAATTTGCATATTGCAGCGATTATTGCGAAATCCGNAAATGTGTACANGAAAANGGATTTAANACATGCGGTGACTGCAAAGAATTGGATAATTGTCAGATAGTTGGTCCTGTTTTTCAACACTCTCCAAGCGCTAAAGAAAATCTTCTATCTTAGGCAATAAAAGAATATCTACAAGAGTTATTTGGGTAGCTCTTGTAGTGCATTATTAAAAAATGGGGTTGGTTTACCTCTATTCTCTATATTATCCGTAACGTAGACCTATTTATGACTAACATCTTACTACTTTTCAATAAACTAGGGGTGCTTTCCACGGTTCCTGCTTGTGATTGTCGATCTTGCCCAGTTTGTCGGGATTCAAGCCCAATTCACGCACCATTTGGACATATTTATCGGACAGTCTGTGTTTCTTTTTGGCAGCTACCCATTTTTCTATTTTTACTGCCATATCAAATACAAAACAACAGATTATTTTTTCGATTATTCTCCAAGTATATGTTTCCGATGATGTAATCCCCATTCCCGCAAAGCTGAAATCACATTGCTTAATGATTTTGCATGTTCGGTTAATCTATACTCTACTTTGGGTGGAAAGGTATTGTGTACAATCCGCTCAATAAGTTGGTCTTCTACCATTTGTTTCAATTCTTTCGACAAACTCTTGTCAGTTATCCCTGTGATAACCCTGACTATTTCATTGAAACGGTTATTGCCTGAGCCAATAGCTATAATAATAGGTATCTTCCACCTGCCTTCCAATACAGCTAAAGCATCTATTACAGGCAACATTTTATGTCTACACTTGAGCAGATCTTCAATCCTATTTTTATCTTCCATACCTAATCTTGTTAATACTTTCCCAAAAGGTAGTGCTTTCGCTTTGGATAGTAATATACTTTGGATCACAAATATATAGTATTTTTGTAGAATTATTAATAAGGAACATAAGATACATGAAAAAAGTTATAGCAATAAACGGAAGTCCACGTAAAAAAGGCAATACGGTAACACTTTTGGAAAAAGCCCTTGAAGGTGCAAAATCTCTTGGTGCAGAAACTGAAATGATTCATTTATACGACCTGAAATACAAAGGATGTACCAGTTGTTTTTCCTGCAAAAGAAAAGAGAGCGAGCATTGGTGCAAATGTGCCATGAAGGATGATTTATCGCTTGTTCTCGAAAAAGTAATGGAATGCGATGTCGTATTATTGGGTTCGCCTATGTACATCTATAATATAACAGGAGAAATGCAATCCTTTATGGAACGATTTATTTTCATGAATTTATCATACGACAACCGTAGCCGAACTAACCTAACTAAAAGCATAAATGTCGGATGCATATATGCCGTCGGGATGCCAGCCGAAATGTTTCCAAGGTTTCAACCCATGTTTGAGTGGCAAAAAGATTGGGCAATGGTCATGAATGGAAAGTGGGAGTATATGATGTCACTTGACTCATACCAATTCAAAGATTATTCTAAATATGCTACGGGAGTGATGAATGAGCCTCACAAACGCAAAGTACGTGAAGAACAATTCCCGATAGACTGCCAGAATGCTTATGATTTGGGGCGAAGATTGACAGAGTGAGTATTCAAAAGGCTTTTTTGTTCTTTTCGTACCACCTTGGCTCACTGTCAAAAGTAGCCGGGCGACACAGCTTGTCCGTCCGTTTCTTTCTAAAACTCAACAATAAGTAATCTGCTCTCAATATACTTTGGCGGGGCACTTACAAGCCGCTGGTGTACCCAAAAATGATGCTTCCTATACCCGTAGGCGAATAACTCGTCTATTGGGTATTTGGTTTTAAGTTCCTCAATCCCTTTGCGAAGTTCTTCTTCATCGCGTACAAACAGAAGGGTGTTTATCATTTGCAGGAATACATCGGCTAACCGCTCGTCCCACAGGTAAACCACCCCGACCTTGAACCACTTTCAAGGTTGTTAAAGAAACTTCTACCGTTTCGATGCGCTTGCCATTCATACATGCCGAGAGGATGAGTGAATCGGGTTTACCGTGGTATTCGTTGATGAAAACGCGGGTGTTTATTACTTTTCCTTCTTCCATATATTCTTGTATGCTTTCTAATACGTGAACCTGTATCAGACCATCCGAGAAAACCAGTCAGAAGAATTTGGATTTCAGTTCGGTGAAGTTTTTGATTTGTCGGGCTTTTCGAAGCGCTTCTTCTACTTTGTACCGTTCCTCTTTATCTTTACGCTCCCGTTCCTATAACCGCTCTCTATGCTCCGTCAGTCGATCATGCTCTGCTTTCAGGTTGGCGGGATAAACGTATTTGGCATTATACAAGTTCTTACGGAAGAATCGCAGCAAGTCGATATTTAGAACGCAACTAGGAGGAGTAAGTTATCTAGAATTCTTAATATTTAAACGATGCATATTTTTGCTTAAAATATAAATTCCTCAGCATTTGGTATGATCCAGGATTTCGGTATGTTTTTTTTGCTATCTCGGTAAAAACTCAGCAAAAGAGGCAAAATAAAAAACGCTAAAGCCTTAATTATAAGATCTTTAGCGTTTATTTGCGTACCCAGAGCCGGGATCGAACCGGCATGGAAGTGAATCCACTGGTGTTTGAGACCAGCGCGTCTACCAATTCCGCCATCTGGGCGAATTGCGAGTGCAAAGATACAGCTTTTTTCTATATTTGCAAGACTTGAACTAAAAAAAGATGAAAAAAAGAGAATTAGGTTAAGATGAATATGCTTTTTATAAAATTAATAGTACCTTAGCGGAAACTTTTAAAATAGCTATTATCATGACAAACAGCAATAATTATTGTGTAATCATGGGTGGAGGTATAGGAAGTCGTTTCTGGCCTTTCAGTCGTAAAAGTCTCCCCAAACAATTTCTTGACTTTTTTGGAACAGGACGTTCTCTACTTCAACAAACTTATGATCGTTTCAGCAAAATTATACCTGCAGAAAACATATTTATAGTAACCAATGATTTATACTCTTCGTTGGTTAAAGAACAACTACCACAGTTATCACAAGATCAAATTCTATTAGAGCCAACTCGCAGAAACACAGCACCTTGCATTGCATGGGCATCATATCACATTCAGGCTATTAATCCGAATGCAAATATAATAGTAGCTCCATCCGACCATCTTATTTTAAAAGAAGGTGAATTCCTGGAAGCTATAGAAAAAGGCTTGAAATTTGCAGCCAATTCTAACAACCTGCTTACATTAGGTATCAAACCTAACAGACCAGAAACTGGCTATGGTTACATTCAGATTGACGAGCAAAAAGACGGCGATTTTCATAAAGTAAAAACATTTACAGAAAAGCCTGAATTAGAGCTTGCTAAGGTTTTTTTGGAAAGCGGTGAATTCTACTGGAACTCGGGTCTATTTATTTGGAATGTGAATTCTATATTAAAAGCGTTCAATGAACTATTACCCGAATTAGTAACCAAACTATCAGTTGGCAATAACATTTATGCAACCGAGAATGAGAAAGCATTTATTGATGAGAATTTCCCGGCATGCCCTAATATTTCAATAGACTTTGGAATAATGGAGAAGGCAGACAATGTTTATGTTTTAATGGGTGATTTTGGTTGGTCTGATCTTGGAACATGGGGATCACTATACGATTTATCATCAAAAGACGAGAACAATAATGTTTCTCTTAAATGTGAGACATTAATGTACAACTGCAAAAATAACATTGTTGTTTTACCAGAGGGGAAATTAGCAGTGCTTCAGAATATGGAAGATTATTTAATCGCAGAATCAGATAACGTATTGTTAATCTGCAAGAAAGATGAAGAACATGCTATACGTAAGTTTGTAAACGATGCCCAAATAAAGATGGGCGAAGATTATATTTAAAATATCGACTATAAAAAAAGAATGCGCGTGATTATAATCATGCGCATTCTTTTTTTATAAATCGACCTTATTGTTCTCCCAAGCTGTTTTAATAGCAGAAGCTATTGTAACAAACTCTTCGTCAGACAGTTTTTGTTTAGGATTTGAAATTACCATATCTGATTCCTTGTTAATTGGAATAAGATGAATGTGAGCGTGAGGAACCTCCAGCCCCATTACTGCAACGCCAACTCTTTTACATGGAATAGCTTTCTCAACAGCCTTAGCTACACTTTTTGCAAAAAGATGCATAGCTGCCAATTCTTCATCTTCCATATCAAAAATATAATCCACTTCACGTCTAGGAATAACTAATGTATGTCCCTTAACCAAAGGATTAATATCTAGAAAAGCAAAGAATTTATCGTTCTCAGCAATTTTATAGCTAGGTATTTCACCCGCTGCAATTTTACTAAATATTGTCGCCATTGTTCTATTGAATTTTATAGAGAAATATTCATCACTTCAAGAGAAATCTTTCCTTGTGGAACTGTTATTTCTGCTATATCTCCTACTTTTTTTCCAAGAAGTCCCTTAGCAATCGGAGTTTTAACAGACAACTTGCCTTCTTTCAGATTAGCTTCACTCTCAGAAACAATAGTGTATACCATCTTCATTCCGTTCTTTACATTCTTAAGTTCTACCTTATTCAGAATCTGAACAGAATCTGTCTTCAATTTAGACTCATCGATAATTTTAGCGTTGCCTACAATATTCTTCAACTGACTAATTTTCATTTCAAGCATACCCTGTGCTTCTTTTGCCGCATCATATTCTGCATTTTCAGACAAGTCACCTTTATCTCTAGCTTCACCAATCTGTCTTGAAATCTCAGGACGATTTACAGTTTCGAGAATTCTCAGTTCCTCAACTAATTTCTTGTAGCCTTCTTCTGACATATAAGCCATATTAATCCTCCTATTTTAATTAATTAATAATATTCTTTTAAGCAATAAGTAATTTAACGGTCATATAAACAAAAAAGAATTCCAACATAGATATGTCGGAACCCTCTTTCTATTTGAATACTTTGCAAAGATAAGATTTTAAATAACACATGTCAAGNAAATTGGTATGCTTTGTAACATGTTTTACATAAAAGTCCTATATATTAGCAAATTAAAGAAGTTTTTGCAATCCAGATTCTATATTTTTAAGACTTTCAAAACGTGAATTAAGCTCGTTATTCTTATTAATCAAGAACAGAGTTGGCACATTCTTTATATTATACAATGGAATATATCTCGATTCTGCTCCATCTTCATCACGAACACAAATCCAAGGTAATTTGTCTGTTACAGTTTTCCAATAATGTTCGTCGGCATCTAAAGAAACCTGATATATCTGCAAACCTTTGGATGCATATTTATTGTACAACTCACGCAAGTTAAGATTATGTTCAGCAGAAGCCTGACTCTGATAAATCACAAAATCTAATAATACGACCTTACCCTTTAATTGACTCAACTTTCGAGAAACACCTTGAACATCTTTCAAGTCAATATCTATTAATCCAGCTTCAGAAATCTTATTTATTGGAATTTCGAGTGTTTTTTGTTTCGCAGGTCTGGTATTCCTCAATCCTTTGATTACAACATTATATAAATTTTTTGTTCTTACAGCATTTGGATAAGCATTGGTTAAACTTGTAGCCACAGCCTGGAAACATCTAATATCTTCCTTGCTATTCATTGGATCGAAAGCATAATAATCGCCTATTCTCTGGAAAAGGGCAAAATAAGCATACGTCATATTAGGAGCAGCAAAAATATATTTAGTTTTCACCTTATCTTTATATTTGCTTATCATACCAGAAACGCTATCCTGAAAGATATCATTTGTAATTTTATTTTGTTGAGCATCTTTAACCAATCCATCAATCTTGTTTTGAAGATCAATCTGCATTAATGTAAGCTCTTTTATTTTTGCACAATTCTCTGAACCAGTAATAGAGTAGCCGGTTGAGAAATCACCATATTTAGCTTTAAGATCAAGAGTCTCAGTGCTGTCAACAGAAAAATTGATCACTTTTTCATCAATTCTCAATCGATAAAACTCCGGAGATTCAGGACGCAACTGTTTAAAACTAAATTCGCCATCACTTTTCAATTTAACAGAATCAAGTGGTTCAACTCCTTCAATGCCAGAAGCTTCAAGATACAGCATTTTCCCTTCAGCATCAGATACGGTTCCTTTGATATTGAATTTGGGTTCCTTGTTACAAGATGCTAAAACAAGAGCTCCAAATATGAATAAACTAATTTTTTTCATGATATAATTCTATAATTCGAACGGTTAATTTGTCATTAATGAGTTGCAAATATAGCCTTTTTCACGTTTAGACAAAGCATTTACTTATCTACTTCTCTTTAAAAAACGAAAAAAAACGATTTTACAGTAACTTTTTCACTCATTTACACTGTCTTAGAAATAAGAAATATATATCTTTGCCATAATTTTGAAAGAAAGAAATAGATAAAACAATTTTTATGATCAACCCAATTGTTAAAACAATCGAGCTAGGAGATGGAAGAACCATCACACTCGAGACGGGAAAATTGGCAAAACAGGCAGACGGTTCTGTAATGCTTCGCATGGGAAACACCATGTTGCTAGCTACTGTTTGTGCCGCTAAAGATGCAGTTCCCGGAACAGATTTCATGCCCTTACAGGTAGAGTACAAAGAAAAATACGCCGCTTTCGGTCGTTTCCCTGGTGGTTTCACAAAAAGAGAAGGTAGAGCTTCTGATTATGAAATCCTTACCTGTCGTCTTGTAGACCGTGCTCTACGTCCATTATTCCCAGACAACTACCATGCAGAAGTATATGTAAACATTATCCTTTTCTCTGCAGATGGTGAAGATATGCCCGATGCTTTGGCAGGACTTGCTGCTTCTGCAGCATTAGCTGTTTCAGACATACCTTTCAACGGACCAATTTCTGAAGTACGTGTTGCACGTATTGACGGTAAGTTTGTTATTAACCCAACTTTCACTGAACTTGAAAAAGCCGATATGGATATCATGGTTGCTGCAACTTATGATAACATCATGATGGTTGAAGGTGAAATGAAAGAAGTTTCAGAAGCTGAACTATTGGAAGCAATGAAAGTTGCTCACGAAGCAATCAAAGTACATTGCAAAGCTCAGATGGAACTAGCTGAAGCTGTAGGTTCAACTGTTAAACGTGAATATTGCCACGAAGTAAACGATGACGAACTTCGCAAAGCTGTTCATGAAGCATGCTATGATAAATCATATGCAATTGCAGCATCAGGAAATAGAAATAAACACGAACGTGAAGACGCGTTCAATGCTATCCGCGATGAATTCAAAGCTCAGTTATCTGATGAAGAATTAGCTGAAAAGGGAGCTTTGATCGACAAATATTATCACGATGTAGAAAAAGAAGCTATGCGTCGTTGCATTCTTGATGAAGGCAAACGTCTAGACGGAAGAAAGACTACCGAAATTCGCCCAATCTGGAGTGAAGTTGGTTATCTTCCAGGCCCTCACGGATCTGCGATCTTTACTCGTGGTGAAACACAATCTCTTACTTCTGTTACTTTAGGTACCAAGATGGATGAGAAAATCATTGATAATGTATTGGCAAGAGGAAAAGAACGTTTCTTGTTACACTATAATTTCCCTCCATTCAGTACCGGCGAAGCAAAAGCTCAACGAGGCACAGGCCGTCGCGAAATCGGACACGGAAACCTGGCTCACATGGCTTTAAAAAATATAATCCCAGATAACTATCCTTATGTAGTTCGTGTAGTATCTGAGATTCTTGAATCAAACGGTTCTTCTTCAATGGCTACTGTATGTGCCGGAACATTAGCTCTTATGGATGCTGGTGTGAAGATTAAGAAACCAGTTTCTGGTATCGCAATGGGATTAATTAAGAATGCAGGTGAAGATAAATTTGCTGTGTTATCTGATATCCTGGGTGATGAAGATCACTTAGGCGATATGGACTTCAAGGTTACAGGAACAAAAGACGGTATTACTGCTACTCAGATGGATATCAAGGTAGACGGACTTTCTTTTGATATTTTGGAACAAGCCCTAAGTCAAGCTAAAGAAGGTCGTATGCACATTCTTGGTAAGATAATGGAAACAATTCAAGAACCTCGTGCTGACTTGAAAGACCATGCTCCACGTATCGAAACATTAACTATTCCTAAAGAATTCATTGGTGCAATTATCGGCCCTGGTGGAAAAATCATTCAAGGAATGCAGGAAGAAACTGGTGCAACTATCACTATTGAAGAAGTTGAAGGTGTTGGTAAAATTGAAGTATCAGGGACAAATAAAGCAGCTATTGATAATGCAATGCGCTTAATCAAGGGTATTGTTGCAGTACCAGAAGTTGGTGAAGTTTACAAAGGTAAAGTACGCTCAGTTATGCCTTATGGTGCATTCGTAGAATTCCTTCCAGGAAAAGACGGATTACTTCACATCTCTGAAATAGACTGGAAACGTCTTGAAACTGTTGAAGAAGCTGGAATCAAAGAAGGTGACGAAATTGAAGTTAAGTTAATCGATGTTGATTCTAAGACTGGTAAGTTCAAACTTTCTAAGAAAGCTTTAACTCCACGTCCTCCAAAGAAAGAAGATAAGTAATTAAAATACTTCCTTATATAAGGAAAGGGGTTGTTCATTTTGAACAACCCCTTTTTTATGCTTTTAATTCGGGCTTTTTATACGCCCATTTTTAACTATCAAAATCCCAGAATATAATCTTGGTAGAAAAGGATAATATTTTCTTTTACTTGGTCAATTCATATAGTCGAAGAACCGATGGTTGAGGAAGTTTACCTGTTCGTTTCTGGTCGCGATTAGGCGACAAAGCCTCCCAACGAAGTATATATTGAGAATCCTTTTTACTAACTCCTGAATCTTTTATCTTATAAACCAACAGACCCGGAAATGTAGAATCCAGCACTTCCATTTCTTTTGGATAAGCAGAAGGGATAGGTTCTTCGCCTATAGGAGCAAAAGTACTCTCGCGGGCAATAATCTGAGCATCTTTCAAGTTAAGACGATGATATCCCATTGTTACCTTTCCGTCTTTCACAACAGGAGTATCAATTAATAACTCATTGACAATAGTTCCACCACCTTTGAAATCCCAACGGTAATCCCAGTTGGTTTGCTTTACTGAATTCCACTTTCCACCTTCATTGCGTGATAAGTAAAGCTGTGTATTCCCTTTATCATCATATTTATGATAACCAACTATAACCCGGTTAGATGAATCAAATCCCAGTTTAATACCTATATTTATAAGTCCCCCTTTCTCCGGAGTATTATCAACCACCAGACAAGAATCTTTCAAAGTAATAGGGAATCCAGCCTTTTCACCATTCACACTTTCCCAATGAAGCAAATCTTTGCTACGCGCATAAGACAGAGTGTGGTTACTTGAGCAATCAGGAGTTTCACGCCAAACCCATAATAAATGAAAATATCCATCCGGACCAAGAATTGGTCCCTGCATATAGGCATTTCGCTCTCCCTCACCATCAATCAAAGGTTTATCAAGAAGTCTGCTCCAGGTTTGCGAGGATACATTCAACTCATTAAACACTTCGTATCCATTGCCACTACGACCATATCGGTAATGAAAAATAGTCTCACCCTTCGGACCATACATAAACTCAGGATAAGTAGTAACATCCTCTTCCTTTCCGGTCATCTTATGAAGAGCTTGCATTGAACTAATATCCCAAGGTTTAGCGCTTTTAAAATAAACAAGAGGAGAAGAGTGCATATTTCCTACTACATGAATATATCCGGCTCCGTCCACAAGTAATGAGATATAATTATGACTATCCCAAGGCACTTTTGTATCCAAGGACTTATAACTCCACTTTTTCTGATTCAGCTTACGAGAAGCCAAGACCATCTGATGAGCAGTATCATAGTAAGCCACATACTGATAATTACCCTTAGTATAAAGAGCAAAATTCACCGGAAAATCAGCCGGAACTTTTGCTATATCTGCAACTCTTTTAATCTTTAATTTACCTTGCCCAGCTACTTTCGACTGATTCAAATGAGCTGCTTTTGCAGTAGCTAAAAGAACAGCTCCCTCAAAAGAGGAAGCTGTTTGAGCCGTTGCCGATATTGCAGCGGCAAATAATAAAGTCGAATATAGAATTCGTTTAATACCCATCATTTTTTATTATATTATCTCCAATACAACAATCGACTTAGCAGGCATCTTCACCTTTAAGCCCTGTTTGGTAATCTTTGCATCCTTAAATTCTTTTGGCTGTACTTTTTCAGGAGCGCCAAATTCATTATAATCATCTACCTCTTTAGAAGTAAGGATACGACCAGTTACTTTAGCAGTTTTTAATGAAGGAATATTTATATCTACTTCTTCAGCATTGTCGATATCCGGATTTGCTATTGTTATATGTATAGCTCCTTTAGCATCTTTAGATGCAGAAGCACTCAACATAGGAACCGCACGATTCTTTTCAAGTTTCATTGTATCACAAGAAAGAGTAAGCGGAAGATAAGTAGCATCCTGATGTACTTTATACATATCAAATACATAGTAAGTTGGAGTAAGCACCATTTGCTTTCCTTTGGTGAGAATCATTGACTGAAGCACATTAACAACCTGAGCGATATTGGCCATTTGAATACGGTCACCATATTTATTGAATACATTCAAAGTAAGTGCAGCTACAAAAGCATCACGCAAAGTATTCTGTTGGAAAAGGTGTCCAGGATTTGTACCCGGTTCTACATCCCACCATGTACCCCANTCGTCAACCATCAATCCAATTTTCTTCTTTGCATCATATTTATCCATAATAGCAATGTGTTTCTTCACAACATCCTCTATTTCTAAACATTTGCCTAGAGTCCAGTAATAATCATCCTTGGAGAATTTAGTTGCAGAACCTTTGCTTCCGTCCCATCCTTTCACAGTATAATAATGAAGAGATACACCATCCATCTTATTCCCAATTTTCTTCATCAGAGTCTCTGTCCAGTTATAATCATAATCACTTGCTCCACTGGCAATCTTGAACAATTTATTATCATCATAATTTCTGCAATAAGTAGAATAACGACGGTACAAATCAGCATAATAAGCAGGTTCCATGCTTCCTCCGCAGCCCCAGCTTTCGTTTCCTACTCCCAGGAACTTAACTTTCCAGGCTTTGTCACGACCATTCTTACGGCGAAGATTAGCCATAGGACTATCGCCATCGGAAGTCATGTATTCCACCCATTTTGCAAGTTCTTCCACAGTACCACTACCTACATTTCC
>JGI20225J20221_1001428_pt1 | contig 24578 bp, 23 predicted proteins | sample BioMet4_FD_20221 | JGI IMG/M metagenome (IMG submission 20221)
GGGTCTGGGGATCAGCATCAACAATGAACTGCAGAGCAGGAAGTTCAAGGGTGATGTCGTGATTCTGCCGCTCTCGCCGGCACGTGAAGTGGAACTCGGGATCGCTGTGCCGTCAATGAAAAAAGCATCGCCTGCGGTGCTGAAATTCATTGAGTATGCGGAAAAGATAATAGATTAGGGATTATTTATCAGAGTCATTATCATGTTGTGACGGGATGTAAATATTATCGCGTTCAGGTATTGCATACTGATCATTTTTATAGAATGTGTGGATGATGGAATAACAAATATCAACCATTTCTTTGATGCTTTCCTGCATCCCGCCGCGTATCCATTCATAACAGAGAGAAAAGTATATACCCACGAAAGCGGTCTGTTCATATTCGGTGCGGAACCCGATGTCAGAAGCGCGGCCTTTGCACAGGCCCTTGATCAGTTTTGCATAATTGTTATATATCACGATGTGCAGATTAGAGTTCAGCATACTGTCAAGCAGCTGCTGCTCTTGCTTCAGTGATGTAAATGAATCGTATAGTCTTTTCTCCAGAGCGAAGTTTTCCGGGGAATAGCTGTCAGGCGAACCGGCACCGAAAGGGTACCGCTCAAGATAGTCCTCGATGATATCATTCAGAGAGTGATAGTTGCGGTAAAAAGTCGTGCGGGATATGCCGGCTTCTTCTGCCAGTTCTGATACTGTAATATCCTCAAGTTTCTTTTGCTTCAGCAGTTTTTTCAAGGCAAGAAACATGCATTCACGTGCAAAAGTATTTTTGTTTTTATTGTTTTTTGCTGCATCCATTTTTAAGTCCTCCGCATATACGTGACACTGTCACATTACTGCTTCATTATAGCATATTTTCCTGCGACGGTACAAAAACAGAGGATATGTCCCGATTTGAAAATCGCGTGTGAACAATGCAAAGGCTTGTGTTCCATATTGATCCAGGCCGATTGAAAACGGTTTTTTTCCTTTTTAAAATATAGCTATAAACAATAAAATAAATGTTATCTGTCAAAAAATAAGGAGTGATGTATATGGCAAGTAAGACTGGCCGGAAGAATCTGATGAAGCTGATCCCGAGGATCAATATGTTCAATTTACACTGCACCGAAGAAGATTCGGAATATATTTATCTGGATCCGCTGCTTTCAGACATGGAAGTGGATGCGCTGCTGAATCTCAAAGTACGTAAACCGGTTTACCGTGAAGAGGCTGCGAAAGTATTCGGCTTGAGCGAAGAGGAGACAACAAAAATTGTTGAGCATCTTACTAAACTGGGTATTCTCGAATACACGTGGGACGATCTGGGCAAAGAACAGATAATGATGCCGATATTCGCGCCTGGGAATATGGAAAACTTTCTTATGGTATACGATCAGGCAGAAGAACACCCGGAAGCCTCCAAGGCATTTTGTGATTATATTATCGATCTTCAGGAGAAGTATGCGCACCTGTTTCCAAACGGAATGGGTCTGGCTCGCGTACTGCCGGTAGAGAAGGCAATCGAAAGCGAACCGAAGAAGCTGAAGATGGAAGAATTGTCATATTGGGTCGAAAAATATGATCCAAGCCTTTCAGTCGCTGTCTGCCAGTGCAGACGCGCACGCAGGATCATAGGAGAAGGAACGGGAGATCCGGAAGACGAATGGTGCATAGAGCTCGGAAAGTACGCAGAAAGCTGTATAAAGACCGGTAGAGCACGCCGCATCTCCAAAAAGGAATGCTATGATATCCTGCAGAGAGCCGAGGAACTCGGATATGTCCATGAGGTGACAAATATTGACGGCTGCGAGAATTCGCTGTTCATCTGCAACTGCAGCTGGGACACTTGTCTCGGACTGAGAACATCATGGTGGACGAACACACCGAGTATGTCTCGAAGCAATTTCGTGGCTGAAGTCGATCCTCAGAAATGCATGGCCTGTGGGCAGTGTGTGGAAGTCTGCCCGGAAAATGCAGTTAAACTCGGCGAAAAATTATGTCAGAAAGATCCGGTCAAATATGAATGGCTGCCGATACCGGAAAATAATCACTGGTCAAAAAAGTACTGGCGTACAGATCTTCTGACAAACCGCCAGAACGTATGGCCTGAGACAGGGACTTCTCCGTGCAAGACAGAATGCCCTGCGCATATTGCTGTTCAGGCTTATCTCCATCTTGCCGGAGAAGGGAAATACAGAGAAGCAATCGAACTGATCAAGAAAGAAAATCCGTTCCCGGCAATATGCGGACGTGTATGCAACCGCAGATGCGAGATGGAATGTACCAGAGGGGATATAGATAAAGCGGTCGCTATCGACGAGGTCAAGAAATTCGTTGCTGAACAGGAAATGAATCTGCAAGACAGATTTGTCCCGAAGAAAATGTTCCCGAACAGCGGAAGCAAGATCGCGGTAATAGGCGCCGGTCCGGCAGGACTTTCCTGCGCATATTATCTGGCTGTTTACGGACATCAGGTGACTGTTTATGAAAAACAGGACAAGCTCGGCGGCATGATGACAATGGGGATCCCTTCATTCAGACTTGAAAAGGAAATAATCGACGCGGAAATAGATATTCTGCGCGCGCTTGATGTACAGTTCGTAACAGGCGTGGAAGTCGGCAAAGACACTACCATCCCAAAGCTGCGGGAAGAAGGATACAAAGGATTTTACATTGGCATAGGCCTGCAGAGCGGCGGCTCAATGAAGATCCCGGGCGAGGAAGCTGACGGCGTAATGGCTGGAATAGATTTCATGAAAAAAGTCAACGGAGGAGAAAAAGTCAAGCTCAGCGGTAATGTAGTCGTCATCGGCGGTGGCAACATCGGTGCGGATGTTGCGCGTACAGCAGTAAGAAGCGGTGCAAAGAGCGTAAAAATGTACTGCCTGGAAGCATATGATGAGATGCCTATGGGAGAAGAGGACCGCACAGTCTGCGAAAAAGAGGGCATAGAAGTACATGCCGGATTCGGACAGACTGAAGTAATTCTGGATGACGGCAAGTGCAAGTCGATAAAATTCAGAAAATGCACATCCGTCAAAAATGCAGAAGGCAGATTTGCTCCGACATTCGATGATTCCATTACTGAAGAAGCAGAATGCTCGACTGTATTATTCTGTATCGGACAGAGGGCCGACTGGGGAAAACTTCTCGACGGTATAAATATCGATCTGAAACCGAATGGGCTTGCGGAAGCAAATATGTTCACGTATGCGACTGCAGAGAAAGATATTTTCATCGGCGGAGATATTTATTCGGGGCAGAAGTTCTGCATCGACGCCATAGCTGCAGGAAAGCAGGGAGCGGTTTCGCTCAATAGGGCGGTCAGAGAAGGACACTCTCTAGTCCTCGGAAGAGACAGGCATGATTATAAAGCTATTGATAAGAGTGAAGCGCTCATAGATGTCGAAAGCTTCGATACGACACCGAGACAGGTACCGGCAGTGAATGAGAAGAACCGTCTCACATTCAAGGATGATAGATGCACATTTACACCTGAACAGATAAAGAACGAGACGTCAAGGTGCCTGAGCTGCGGCGCGGCACATGTGGACCAGAACATCTGCTTTGGATGCGGACTCTGCACGACACGCTGTAAGTTTGACGCGATAACTCTAAAAAAGGTTACTGATGTATGGGGCACAACATATGAAGAACTGCCTAAATATGTGGCTAAGGATCTGTTTGCCAAGGAGGCAAGGATAATAAGGAAAAAAGCAAGAGATTTGACATCAGGAAAATGACGGGGGTGGTAAAATGCATGAAATAGGTGTTTTATGCCAGGTGGTCAAAGAAGTTGAAAAGGTTGCAGATGCGAACAATGTGGATAAAGTGGACGGAGTTGTTCTGCAGATAGGGGAGCTGACAGGGATGCTGCCATACTTCTTTGAGGAATATTACGATATGGTCACGGAAGATCATCCTGTCCTGCAGGGATCAAAACTGGAAATAGAGACTATACCGGGAGAAGGAAGATGTACCGACTGTCAGACTGTATATAATGTTGCCGTGAATGAAGGCATGTGTCCGAAATGCGGCAGCCGCAGAAAAGAGATCCTGAGCGGAATGCAGTTCATGATCAAGGAGATAATCGTGCTGGAACAGGAGGAGGTTCAATGACAAAACAGGAAAAAACAGCATTGGCGCAGAAAAATGTCAACCGGAATGAAATGTATTACCGGCGAAAAAAGCTGAACGGTGCAAGAGTGGTCCATAACAAGTTTAAGAGTATGATAGCCGCGACAGAAACAAATCATATCGCGCCCAAGGTCGTTTTCAGTGCATTCGTTGCCGGAGCACCTCTGACAAAGTTCAAACCAACTGAAATGATGCTGAGAAAAGCAGCCAGACTCGGCGGCACATATAATACAAAAGGCGTGGCGATTCCCGTAAATGTCGACATGAAATTACAGGACAATATGGTTAAGCCGCCACTTGAACTTGTCAGAGAAGCAATCCGGGAATCGGAGTACAGAGTAATAATGAACGGGTGTATATGCCGGGAAATGGACGACTGCCGGGATTATCCGCATAATATCGGATGCATGTTTCTCGGCCGTACTGCCAAAGCGTGCGTGGAACACGGGAGCGGACATGAAGCTTCTGTCGAAGAGTGTCTTGAGCATGTCGACAAAGCAGTCGCCGCCGGGCTTTCCGTAGGGACTTACTGGGTGGAGTTCGAGCAATACGCATGGGGGTTTCAGGATGAAACATTCCCGGACTTCATCGCCTTTTGCTTCTGTTGCCCATGCTGCTGCCATGCAATCAAATTTGAAAATCTGGCGGGCGGAGAGATGAAGCATATCATGTATCAGTCCAGCGGATATCACTGTGAACCGGTGGAGTATAAATGTATCGGCTGCGGGAACTGTATCCCGCACTGTCCAAGAGGATTCCTCAAATTGCATAATGGTGTTATATCCGTCGATGAAAACTGTGCGGGCTGCGGCCTTTGTCTGGATGCATGCGGGCAGGGTGTGCTGCATGTAGTGCAGTACAGAGAAACGAAAGAGCATCTGAAAGATTACTTTGAGAAACTGGACGCGAAATGGTAAGGAGAAATCAATGGGCAATGTAAGAATTATAGAAGTAAAAGAAAAAGTCCTGGCAAGCAACGATGCTGAGGCCGAACGCATAAGGAACGGATTAAAAGAAGAAAAGACATTCCTGCTCAATCTCATGTCATCGCCGGGAAGCGGAAAAACGACAACGCTGTGTCGGACCATAGGCGATATGAAAGATGAAATGCGGATAGGAGTCATGGAAGCGGATATAGACGGCGATGTAGATGCACAGAGCATACTGGAAACAGGCGCTAAAAGCATACAGATACACACTGGAGGTATGTGTCATCTCGACGCAGTAATGACGGAGCAGGGGCTGCAGGAAATCGGGACCTCTGATCTTGATCTGGTGGTACTCGAAAATGTTGGCAATCTTGTGTGTCCGGCTGAGTTCGATACGGGAGCATGCAGGAATGTGGCAATATTATCAGTCCCTGAAGGATGCGATAAACCTCTCAAATATCCGCTGATGTTCGAAGTGTGTCAGGCACTTATCATAAATAAGATAGATGTTATGCCGTATTTCGACTTTGATATGGATAAGGTGGTTGAATTTGCGCATATGAGGAATCCGCATCTGCAGATTTTTCCAGTATCCGCGAAAACAGGTGAGGGCTTTGCAGCATGGGAAAACTGGCTTCGAACGGAAGTCAATGACTGGATAAAATAAAAGGAGGAAACCAACGATGGATAAAGTAAAAGAAATGATTCATAAACTGCTGTTCAAACAGGATGAAAATCAGTTCAGTTGTACTGATACAGTTGACAAAAGAGGGAGCACAACTTATCCTCCGAACGACAGCGGACCGAAAGACTGTGTGATATTCNGCGGAATAATAATTTCCGCAGTGATCATTGTCAGGCTGATAAAGAAGATAAGGAACAGAAAAAAGAAGTAATAATGAATGGGTGTCTGGGAATAAAAAAATCCTCAGACACCCATATTAATCATAATCTTGTACCGCGGTTTTTATACTCTCTCGGAGTGTAGTTGTAATAACGCTTGAACATTTTCGCNAAATTNCTGGGGCTGTCAAANCCNCANGATGCTGCAGCTTCTGAAATACTTACGGCAGGGTCTTTTTCTAACAGCTCTGCTCCCCGCATTACGCGATATTTTAATAAATATTGTATCGGCGAGAGTTGAATCGTTCTTTTAAAACAGCGGAGACTTTCACGTTCGCTGATATTTGCGGCACCTGCGATTTCTGATAAGGAAAGGTTATCGGCGAAGTTTCGCTGTATGTATGCAAGCATTTTTTTCATGCGTATGCTGTCAAGATCGACATTTTTTCTCTGTTCGTCAAATTCGCTTTTGAACTGTGTATAAAGAGAATAGCAGATAAGGGAAAAACGGCAAACCGGCTGATGCCGGTATGCCATACAGCATAATTGTGCCGGAAGCAAAAGTGACGCATAAAATTCTGACATGGGAACTTGTGCGTGATGCGGATGCCATAATTACGATTCTTGTTATGAAAACCCACGACCAGGCCGAGATAACACTTGGGATGAAAAATCTGAAAGGATTGATGAGAGACAGCGGTAAAAAACTATTTCACAGATACGGACTGGTTGAAAGTATTGTGGACCTTAACACGGTTCTTAAGCCGTGTCTGGAAATCGTTGATGGGACATTTGGACAGGAAGGGCTTGGGCCGGTAATCGGAGATACGAAAGAAATGGATCTGATAATTGGTTCGAAAGATGTTGTCGCGTGTGAATCAGTTACGGGTTTGATCATGGGATATGATCCTGAAGAAGTACCGGTGACGAAGGCGGCGGCGGCAGTGATCAGCCTCAGGCTGGACCGGGAAAGCAGGATCGTATCCTTCAGTGATCTCGACATTTATGACAGCAGGGGGAAACTTCAGGATACGGCAATATTTTCGGCGGCAGATAAAGGCGAAAGCATGTACGCTGCAGCAGAAAAGTATTTCGTAAATAAGTATTCTCTTACAGGCTTCAGTGTCGCAAAGGAAAGCGTAACGGGTACGGCTTTTTCTGCGGGGACAGATGATTATTACGCGTCTTCATCACCGGGAGCATTTTTCAGATGCGGCGGTCTTCTGGCAGCGGCGCTCCTGATAATATTTTTTATCGAAAGACTGATAATGCGCGGACGCAGACAGAAAGAAGAGCTCAGAAAGCTCGGCATTGAAATCGGGCTGTAATGCTTTATTCCGCGGGAATTTCGTTTTTGGCCTGCCATACACACCAGCGGGCTATTGTGACGATTATTATTGCGGCGCCGACGAGAGCGAAACGTCCCGGCTTTTCACCGTAGAACAGCACGACCCACACCGGGTTGAAAAGAGGCTCGATCATGGCGATCAGCGAGCAGGTAAGTGTCGGGAGTTTGCGCTGTATGAGCGTGTAAAAAACATAGGGGATGCCCATCTGAAAGATCCCGAGGAACACGATGTAACTGACTTCCAGACCTGTCGTATGAAACGGAACGAAGAACAGTGCGACAGCGCCGACAAGCGCCGTCAGGAGCTGCCCGAGCATAATGCCGGAAGCCTGCGAATCGGGGTCATCGTGACTGACCTCCTTATTGATAATGTACATTACTGCCATGGCGATGCCTGCGAACAAAGCGAGGATATTGCCGAGTATTCCTTTCATCGAAAGCTGGTCGAGGAAGAAAAGCATGATTCCGCACATAGTGACGGCCACTACAGTAATGTCGACTTTACTGAATTTCTGATGCAGGAATATTGCCGACAGCACTACTATCCACACAGGTGCGGCATATTGGATGACTATTACATTTGCTGCCGTCGTGAGTTTGTTGGCCACAACGAACAGTGTGATATTGATCATGATAGGGATGGCTATAGCAAGAGACGCCTTGTTGATCTTTACGCGGGCGCCGCTTTTCTTTATGAATATGAAAAGAACGCCGGCTGTCAGAAGGCTTCTTCCTCCTGCAATAAACAGCGGGTTCCAGGAAATCATTTTTATGAACAGGCCGCTTGTGCTCCACATGAATGCGGTCAGAGCCATCAGCAGCATAGTCGATTTAGTACTCATCTTCTCTATCATGCCAGTTCTCCTTTTGANAATAGTTCNAAANGNAACTATANCACAAATTGGTAGTTCCACAACTGCCAAATTACTATGCAGGCAGGCGTATCCGAAAGTATAATAGTTGGTGAAGGAGATTATCCTTTTGAATGTAGGATTTTTTTGGAGCGGAAGGTAAACTGATAATAATTTTTATACAGAATAGGATAATATTCAGTTGTCAAAGGAGAAATCAATATGGATGCAAGCATGTTAGAGTATATCAGAGGCATAAAACCGGATGCCCATGCCTCCGGCAAGGATCTTGTGGAAGAGGGAATAAAAATAGGTAATTCATTCAAAGCGGGACGCGGACGTTTTATAACGGAAAGCAACGGCAAGTATTCATGCCATATGGACTACAAAAAGGAATGCATGAAGAACGGCAAAATCATCTGGGATCTGCTGGTAGGTCTGGCTACTATCGATGAAGAATGCGATGCGCTTGCCGAACTCCACAGGAGAGCAACGGAACTGGGCTATGAAATACCGTATTTCATGTGCATCGCAAGTCCGCTGGTAGGACTGCCGAAGGAATACAGAGAAAAAGCTCCGAGTACGACAAGCTATATTCTTGACGGTCTGGCAGATTATGAAAAACACAGAGATGCTGCTCCTGCCGATGTCATTTTCGGAGATCATCATCTTGTTACGCCAAATGCAATCGAGACTACGATAAATGCTTTGAAGGTGGGTTCGCCGAGAGTCGGAGAATTTTCACAGTTCATCTGGGACTATACAGGATTTGATGATGAGCTGAAACGTTATTCCGATATGGTTATTTCCCTTGGTATCATGGCATCGAAAAGGGATGAAATGTTTGCGGTTGAGACATACCTGGACGATGGATTCCCGGGATATTTTATGGACTGTGCTTCGTATATCGGTTATGCATTGCTTGAGCATTATATCTGCAGCGACCTGTGCAATGCCAGATATTCGATCAGTTTTGCCGGACTGCTGAGCGAGATCGATACGAGGATCGCCATTCCGCTCGCTCTTCACAGACTGATGTCCACGGAAGAGCAGCCGGTAATGTCATATATCAACGGCTCTACAAACATGCAGTGGGATCATGACATCAACGGCAACTTCGGATTCAGCAGTCAGGAAATGCTGTTCGAGATCCTGGCGGAAAAGAAATTCCATATGGGTCTCGGAATCAATCCGGTGTCGATCACAGAGAAAATTGCCGTTCCTACTATGGATGAGCTCTGGGATATTTTTGTCGCCGGCAAACGAGTTGAAGAAAAAGCAGATGAGTGGCTCCCGTTCATGGATTTCTCGAAGATCGAAGAGATGGCTGATGTGATGATGGAGCAGGGTACTATTTTCTTCAATAACACATTAGAAGGGTTAAAAGAAGCCGGGATCGATATTGAAGATCCGCTGGAGATGCTTCTTACTCTGAAGCACTTCAATCCGATGAAATTTGAGCAGGCTTTTCATCCGACAACATACAACAATGATCAGAGTTCGATCAGACCGTTTTTCCCGACAGTGCTGGGAAGACAGACAATGGAAATGATCGATGAGAAAATCAGCGAGATGAAGGAAAACGGACATTCAGCTGACGAATTAAAGGGAAAGAAGATAGTCATCGGATCGGGAGATGCGCATACATACGGCATTATCTTCGTGGAAGGTATTCTGTCAGCTATGGGAGCGACTGTGATAAACGGCGGAGTCGATATGGATGCTATAGATATGCTCGACCTTGCTGATGAAGAGGGCAGCACATATATTGGTGTCAGCTGTCATAACGGGCAGGCGCTTGATTACGGCAAGCAGCTTCTTGAACTGGCCGGATCCAGAGGAAAAGATTACAGCATTTTCATGGGCGGCAAACTTAATGCGATCCTTCCGGGACATTCGGAACCGACGGAGATCGGCAACAAGCTTACTGACCTGGGGATTGACGGCAGCAATGAAATCGAGCATACAATAGATATGATCAAGAAGGGTTTATTCTAATAGATTCTTTATGAAAAAAGTGATATTAAAAAAGAATGGTGCGGCCGGGATCGGCAGCACCATTCTTTTTGCACTTTTATATCTGCGGCGGTTTTACTGTGGATGCAGTAATGGTGGTTTCAACGTATATCTTTTTGTTCCCGGCCGAGAAAATGGTATTGTACACTTCCTGCTCTTCAAAATCGATATCATCACTTGTGACAGTTATACCATAAGCATCCATTTTATGTGTCAGGAGCGAAGATAATTTGCTTCGCGCGAAGATAAGCGCATCCTCGTATTCACGGAACTGATGCCTGTTATTAGGCAGAAACAAGATGTATCCGCTGGCATTTTCGTCAGGTCTGATAAGAGCGGACGCTGTTTCTGAAAAGTTGGCTACGGCAGCTCCTATGGCATTGGCTACTTCCGCATGTTCCGGAATGATGAGATCACCATGCAGGATCCCGGCTATTTCCGGCATCCAGGCAGATACGGGAGCTCCGACAGCGATTATCGGTTTCTGCATATAGAATGAGGAATGCAGGAATTCCCGTTTATCGTTGGAAAAAGCTTTCTCCAGCAGGTAAAGGGAGGCCGGATCATTATTAAGATCGAAATCATTTCCTTCAAAGTCGGCGGTAGCCTGTATGCACGCAAGACATATCCTCTTTTTTACAGCGGTGAACAGAAGCGGCAGTGCTTCTCCGGTGCTGATATCGAGGATCCCGGCAAATCTATCCAGTGCCTTCAGCGATGCTTCTCTGTCCCAAAGCGAAAAGGCACCGGTTATGTGCAGAAGGTCCGTTGGCGTCAGATATATATCTCCGTTCAGATCATGGCTCAGACATATGGGTATAACTCTTTCGGGACCGACTTGTATTTCTCCGTCCGGAGCGATGAATATCCGGCTGTCGCCGCCGATGCCGTGCGTGGAAACATCCACAGCCTTGCATCTTGTGAGCCAGCCGCCGACTTTTGCTCCGTTGGGATTCAGCTTGACTTTGCCGTTATTGAGATCGGCGATATCTGTGGTGGTCCCTCCCATATCAAGGATAATAGCGTCATCCATATGCGTAAGGTGACGGGCGCCTAAAATGCTGGCGGCCGGACCGGACAATATCGTATCGATCGGACGTTCCCTGGCGACATTTTCCGTCATCAATGTTCCATCGCTGCGCACTATCATGATAGGAGCGCTGATTCCTTTGGCAGTCAGTGAATTTCTGGTTTCCGCAATGAAATCATGGATTATTTTTACCAGGCTGGCATTTAGGGCAGCAGTTACGGTCCTTTCCCAGAAGCCGAGTGAACTTGTGAGCTCGTGCGCACAGAAAACCGGCAGTGAACTTTCACGTTCTACTATGGATTTTACTTTTTGTTCCTGAACAGGATTCCGTACACTGGCAAAACCAGAAATCGCAATTGCTTCGACCTTGGTTTTCATGTCATTGACGGCTGCGACTATTTCCGGCTCCGACATTGTGGTGCGTTCACGTCCGCGTATGTCGAGTTTTCCTCTCAGGAGGCAGCAATGTTCGGACGGGAGCATCTGGTCGGGTTCTCTGCCGATCAGCAGGATCCCGGTGGCGCATCCTTTGCCCTCCACGATTGCATTGGTCGCCAGGGTCGTTGAAAGACAGACCAGTGCGGTTTCCGCTAACAGATAGCCGGGCAAACCGTCCAGAGCGTTGCTGATCCCGATTTCCAGATGCTCCGGGGTCGTAAAAGCTTTACTCGAGCCGATAAGCTCGCGGGTCTCGCTGTCTATTACTGCACAGTCTGTATTTGTGCCGCCTGTGTCTATTCCTAAAATATAAGGCATTTATCGATCCTCCGTTTTTCTTATGTCAGGTGCGACTGCGGCGCCGATGGCGTTTGCTACATCATAGTATTCAGGCAGCTCAAAATCTGTCCCCAGCTTTGCGGCGACCTGCTGCATCCAGTTTACTGACGGGGCACCCAGGGCAACTATTGGTTTGCATATATTGAATTCAAAAGAGCACAGGTGCTGATTGCAGTCGAGGTATTTATTTATCAGAAATAATGTTCCCGGACTGTCTCTGAAATCAAACTGCTGCTTCTCGAAATTGGCGATGCTTTGCATGCAGGAAAAGACAAGATTGTTGGATACCAGAGTTTCGCACATATCCAGAAACTCATTCACCGTATAATCTCCCAGATCCGCCATGATTTTCGCGCCGAGTTTAGCAATGGCCTCGTCATAATCATCATAACGCCCGAGCGCGTGCAGTACGTCGGTAGGTGTGAAAGATATCCTGTATAAATAGCCTGTGTCAACAAGTTTGGATAAATGGAGAGCATCGGGATCGATGTTGAAATGATCCGCGATGCAGAATAAACTGTGCGGCTCACCGGATAAAAATCGCATGACTTTTCTCTCAAAATCCGACAGGCCGAGAGTGGTTTTCCATTTTCCGACTATGAAGCAGTCAGTTTCATATGCTGAAAACATTTCGTATCCCGGTGTTTTCTTGTGATCTCTCAGTTCGGCATAAAGATTAGGATACTGAGAAGAGGCGACACATAGCGGAATGACTTTCCGCGGGCCGAGTTCCAGCTTGCCGATCTGGTTGTAATGTATATGTGTGTCTCCGCCGACAGGAAATGACTGGATATCCAGTGCGTTCAGAATGATGGGATGGTTTCCTATGGTAACTGTTTTATGAGAAAATCTTAAAGTCCCGTTTTCGATTTTCGTTATATCGGCAGTAGTACCGCCCATGTCGACAACAAGGAAGTCACTCTGATCGGACAGATAAAAACCGCCCATCACGCTTGCAACGGGTCCGGAAAGCAGTGTCGACGTCGGACTTTGTATCGCTTCCTGTTCATCCATCAGCGTTCCGGCGCTGTTTAAAATATACAGGCGGCCGCGGATATCGTATTGAAGCAGAACTTTCTTGATCGATTTCAGCCAGTCGGAAATGATCGGTTTTATCCAGGTATTAAGCAGCCCGGTGTTGGCGGCGGGGTCATCGCCCAGCTCGTCGCCGTTGTCCGGCATATCCTGTTCCAGGATATAATTAGTGGCCAGCGTTGTGGATAAATGCACATACTCTATTTGAGAATAGAAACGATCAGGCAGAGCCGCGAGAGCATTCGATATTCCTAGGCATAAATCTTTATGCGTGGTGAACCTTTTGGACTTGCACAGCACAAGGTCGGCCTCGGTATCAAATATTACTGCATCGGTAAATGTACCGCCGGTATCGATCCCTAAAATCAGTGACATCGCTTTTCCTTTCGAAATAAAAATCAGCTATATATATTTGTAGATATAAACCATTATAATATATTTGTGAAAAGTAAAAATATCCTTTTGATTATTTACTGATGATTAACTAATATACTATTGGATGTAATGAAATCGGGAATAACCTGTTATTATCACACTATATCATTCAGTCGATAAATAAAATGTGGAGGTTAAGGAATGTCGAATATATTAGAAGTAACAAATCCCGTTGATAACACAGTCGTGGGGACTGTGGAAATGAAAACAGCCGAAGAACTGGAAGCAATGGTCAATAAGGCATATGCTGCCGGAAAGAAATGGAGAGATGTTCCCGTTCGCAGGAGAGCGGATGTCCTTTACAAATTTTCGGAACTGATTTCGACGAAGTACAGGAAAGAACTGGCTGAGCTGAACTCCAGCGAGCTGGGGAAACCGATCAATCAATGTTATGAAGAATGTGATGAAGTTGCGGACATCATAAAAAATACTGCGGAAAGAGCACTGCATCTGTACGGCGACGTGCTGACAGAAAGCGCGCCTGAACTTGAAGGAGATCTCATATATACAAAAAGAGAGCCTCTGGGTGTTATCGCCTGCGTGACTCCGTACAATTTCCCGCTGGAACTTACTGTACATAAGATCGCGCCTGCGCTCATCATGGGGAATGCAGTAATAGTCAAGGCTCCGTCATCAAATCCGCTGGCGGTCCTGCGTCTCGACGGCATTCTGAGGGAAGCGGGACTTCCTGATGATACAGCTTTCTTTATGAACTGCGGGCATGAAGCATATTCGGAAAAAATAACCAGGAATCCTAAGGTCGCGGCTATCTGCCTGACAGGAAGTACTGAAACGGGAATAGCTCTGGCCAAAGAGGCTGCCGATACATTGAAGACACTTCTTTTCGAATTGGGCGGGAACGATGGAATGATCGTCTTTGAAGACGCTGATCTCGAAAAAGTGCTGGACGAAATGTTCCTCGGCAGGATATACAATAACGGACAGGTCTGCTGTGCGACGAAGAGGCTGATCGTCCAGAACAGCATCAAAGAACAGCTGACGGAAAAACTGATCGAACGGATAAAAACATACAAGGTCGGACCTGCTTCGGATCCGGAAGCTGTTATTACAGCGCTGTCGTCGGAAAAGGCCGCCAGAGATGTGGAAGCAGGGATCAGGCTCACGATTGAACAGGGAGCAAAATGCCTTTATGGCGGTACAAGAGAAGGAGCAAGGATCATTCCCTGCGTACTTACAGATGTAACAAAAGATATGGATATAGCAAAGGACATGGAACTGTTCGGACCGGTAATTCCTGTCATCGGATTTGATACGGAGGAGGAAGCTATAGAAATTATCAACAACAGCAAATACGGACTTTCTTCGGGAATAATGACAAGTGATCTGAGCAGAGCGTTCAGGGTGTCAAATTCCATAGAGTCCGGAGCCACAGTTCTGAACGGCACGGGACATTACAGACATTATGACCAGGCCTTCGGAGGATTCAAAGCCAGCGGCATAGGCAGAGAAGGCATCAGTGCCAGCGTTGAAGAATATTCGCAGATCAAGACATATATACTTAAAGGTGCTCTTAATAAGTAACACATTTAATACATAATCAAATAATCAAAAAAGCGATCCGGATTTCCGGGTCGCTTTTTTGGTGTATTTAATATTGCTATAATAAATTCAATTTGACGAAGATCTGTTTCTGGCTTGTTATATTTAACTTGCTGTAAATATTGGCCACATATTTTTTGATGGTAGGTACGCTCAGATACAGTTCTTCAGCTATTTCTTCATTTTTCATCCCGTGCAGCATGCAGAGCAGAATATCATATTCACGGTCGGACAGCTCATATTTTTCTTTGGCCTGCTTGAGCGCAATGCCGAAGAAATGAGATATGTCATATACAAGGCAGCAATACTGCACTTTGCTCCCGTCGAGGTTGGACGGGACACAGGATAATTCCAGAAACAGAGGACTGTTCTCCAGTTTATACTCATAACTGAATGTGCCGACCGTATTATTGCTGTTAGCGTAGTTGACGCATAAAGAGACGATCTTGTTGAGAAGCTGATTATTGACATTTGTATTGAGTCTGTCAAAGATGCCGTTCTGCTTGATCACCTGGCAGCTGTCGTTAAGCACGCAGAAACCGACGCAGTTATAGTCGCGGCTGCTCAGAGGTCCGTTCTCGCTTATATTCTGATCGATATATTCTCTGATGAGTCTTGACAGATGAGGCTGGAAAATGCGCAGGAGCCTTACATGCATATCGCTGAAATCTCCCGCTTCCTTCCCGCGTGTAAGCGAAAGGTTGGCTCGGTATTTAATACTGAAGTCGAGCTGGAGATTGGCGATGACTTCATAGTCCGCATTGTTCGGTACCATGTAGCCGTTCCAGTATTCGGTTTTTTTGCGCTGTTCCTCATTGAAAAAAGAGCTCGATTTGATCACCATAGGCTTCGGGTGGTCCAGAGGCTCCAGCGAGTCGTCGAGTCTGGCATAATAAACATCGTATTTCTTCAGAAGCGACGAATTCCAGTTGACAGTAAACGAAGACTGCTTTTCATATTCGCCGTTTTCATTTTTGAAAAAGATCATAATCGAAGCCCGGTCATAATAAATAAATGACGATATATCCTCGAAAAAATTTGAGATCCTCGTATGGATCGGAAGCTCGGGATCATAAATGTTAAGTATGATTTTGTTGACCTGTTCAAGATTATCAAAACTGAATGTCATATCTTCCATGGCAGTTACCGCCTTTCGTGTTAATTATAGAACAAACCGCAATTTAAAACAATCGGGACAGGTTATCAATTAGTATAAGAAAAAGCAGGGAAATTGTATCTATTAGAGAATTAATCAAGTTCCGCCTCAATGATAGAATGACATCAAAATATATCAAACCGGGAAATAGAAAAAGGATGATCAAAATGAAAGGTAACATTTTCGAAATACAACATTTTTCAGTAAACGACGGGCCTGGCATAAGGACCACCGTACATATGAAAGGGTGTCCTCTTTCATGCTGGTGGTGCCATAATCCTGAAAGCATAGATGATAAACCGGGAGAGTTCGCTTTCGTCGCATCTAAATGCGTAGGCTGCGGCAGCTGTTTCAGGATATGTCCCGAAGGATGCCATAGTATCGTCGACGGAAAACATATAATCGACAGAGATAAATGCACGTTCTGCGGAAAGTGCGTGAAGATGTGTTCGGGAAGCGCGCTCAGCATTTACGGCGATAAAGGAATGACGGTTGAAGAAGTGATGTCCGAGGTCTCGAAAGACAGAAGTTATTATGATGAAAGCGGCGGCGGGATCACACTCTCAGGCGGCGAGCCTATGATGCAGAGCGGATTCGTCCGCGAACTGGCAGAGGCTGCATGCGCGGTCGGGATCAGTGTGGCTATAGAAACAAACGCCTGCTGTAAATACAGTTATCTGGATGATGTCAAAAATTACATAGATCTGTTCCTCGTGGACTGGAAGGCAAGCGATCCTGCAAAACATAAAGAATATACCGGGATGTCCAACGAGATCATCTACGAGAATCTCTGCCGGCTGAACGACAGCGGCAAAAAAGTATTACTGAGATGTCCGATAATCCCGGGATATAACGACAACGAGGATCATTTCCGGAAAATCGCGGAAATCACGAAACGCCTGGATAAATCGATCGGCGTGGAATTACTGCCGTACCACAGCATGGGAGTCGGTAAAATAGAAAAATTCGGACTGGAAGACCGGGTCAGATACATAGTGGCCAAGCCTCCGGCTAAAGAAACAGTAGAAGAATGGGTCAGAAAATGCAGGTCATACGGCGGCAGGATGGTCAATGAATAGAAAGGAGTCTGGGATGACAAAAAAAACAATGGAGAAAAGGGTTCATGAGCTCAGGGAATATGTAGAATACAACAACAATAACGGAGTATACAAAAGTGATTTTTTCCGACTGGCCGGAGAAAGCCTGAGAGAGACAAAGGATGAGCCGAGACAGCTCAGAAGGGCAAAAGCAACAGCTCATCTCCTGGATAATGTCGACCTGCTCGTTCAGCCTTATGAAGTTCTTGGGGGGACTATCGCAGGCATGTATCCGAAAGTCGCAATGCCGGAATATGAGGTCAGGAAAAAGGAAGCGGAAGAAGTTATCCTGCATTATATCGACGGCCGTACGGATGAGGATAAGAATAAATCCAGAATAACCGTATACAGCAGAATACATTATCACGGCAATATCGATTATAAGCAGCTGCAGCAGATCATCAAAGAGCTGACAGAGGAAATGGGCAACCAGTACGGTGTGACCAGACTGGAGATATCGCGTGAGCTTGAGCAGTATTTTAACTGGGATTTCGGTGAAGACGCGCAGCTTGTAGGAGAGCTTCCATGGGAAGTGTCAAATCACAACGACATCAATCCTCCTAAATTCCTTTCAAGAGGACTTGGCGACATCCGCGACGAGATCCGCGGTCATCTGGCTGAAAAAGATCTGTCGGCAGAGAAAAAAGAATTTTATGAAAGTGTTTCCATAGTAATGGATTCTATCATCGGTTTTGTGGGCCGTTACGGAAAGACGTTTGCTGAAGCAGCGGAAAAGGAACAGGATGCCGAAAGAAAACAGGAACTGCAGAAAATAGCCGATACACTGGCCAAAGTGGCGACCGGGAAGCCGGAAACATTCTTTGAGGCGATACAGCTGCTCTGGGTGCTGTACGTGGGATTCAACATGCAGGCCTGCGCAGGTACGACGAGTGCTTTCAGCAGATTCGATCAGTACATGCTCCCGTTCTATGAAAATGATATAAAGAAAGGCCTTATTACCGAGGATGAAGCGCTTTTGTATGTCTGCAACCTCTTCGCCAAGATAAACGAACCGAAAATGAGAGTTGTCATAGCCATGACGATAGGCGGACAGAAACCTGACGGCGGTGACGGCGCCAATGAAGTCACGAAGCTTTGCCTGAAGGCGGTCCAGCTTCTGAGACAGCCGTATCCGAATGTCGGAGCAAGACTGTTCAACGGGTCTGCCGAGTGGTATTACGATATGATAGTCGAGACCATGAAGCTCGGCGCAGGCAATCCGATGATACTGAACGACGAGGTGCTGGCCGGGAATCTTTTCAGAGGAGGCTTCCCGCTTGAAGATGCAAGAGATTACGTGAATGTCGGATGTGTTGAGACTATGATCATGGGCAAGGTGGCAGGATGGCTGAATGTTGACGATGTTGATTATGCCGGCGTCCTGCTGAAAGTAATGAACAACGGCGGAGATACTATTTATTACACGACGGAAAGCTGCCCGGAAGATACGCCGATTTTCACTAATCAGAAGGGATTTTCCAATTTCCCGTATGTGATGCCGGAAGAACTGCATACAGGGAAACTTGAAGAACTGGACACATTCCATAAGTTCATGGAAGCATATAAGCTGCAGATGTACAATTCTCTTTCGAAATCAAAGGAGCGGTCCGATATCTGCGACAGGATACTCAAGGAGTACTGGTTCGATCCGTACGCATCAATTTTTACAGATGACTGTCTCGAGAAGGGCATAGACATCTACGGCGGCGGCGCAAAATATTACGGGATGAAAGAAATCATCGGCACCGGACTGGCCACAGCGGCGGATTCGATAGCGGCGATAAAGAAATTTGTATATGAAGATAAGATCTTTACTCTGCGTCAGATGAAGGAAATGATGGATGCAAATTATGAGGGATATGAAAATGAACGGCTGTTGATCCAGAACCAGACACCTTGTTACGGCAACGGCATCGAAGACACGGACAGAATCGCTACTACGATTTCAGGATGGTATTTTGACTGTGTAGACAGACTGAACAAGCAGGGCATCGAAGGATTTTCCGCAGCGTCTTCCTACAGTTATACATCGCAGCTGCTGATAGGAGAAGTTACGCCGGCGACGCCGAACGGACGCAGAAGCGGCGATACGATAAGCAACTCGATAACCCCGAGCCACGGAAGAGATGTCAAGGGGCCTACGCTGTCACTGGGTTCAGTAACGAAAATCGACTATAAGGGACTGAACGGCGCAACTACAGTTAATCTGAAATTGAATCCGACGTTGATCAAGGGGCAGCGCGGATCGGACAATCTGAAAGCGCTGATCAAAGCATATTTCAAAAATATGGGCGTACAGCTACAGCTGAACATCGTCGATGAAGCAACGCTGAGAGATGCTCAGGTCAATCCGGATGAACATAATAATCTGATTGTCAGAGTCGGCGGATACTGTGAGTATTTCAACAATCTGGACAAGAAACTGCAGGATGAAGTGATTGCTCATATTGTACAGGATCTGTAATAAAAGAAAAGCTATGATTTCAGGGCTGCGTGTCCTGAAATCATTTTTAACGGACTGAGAGAGAGGCGGGGCATGAAAGACAATACAAAAGGAACGATAATGGCCGTCAGCAGCTATGTTATCTGGGGACTGATGCCGATATACTGGCAGGCGTTAAAACCGATAGATTCAGGCATAATAATTTTATACAGGATCGTGCTTGTAGCAATAGTCAGCTTTGCGGGAGCGCTGAAGACTGACGGCTGGGAGGAAATCAAAAAGACGATCAGGCAGAAAAAAGCTGTTTTGTATTTCCTGTCGGCAGGGATTTTTATCACACTGAACTGGGGCCTTTATGTATGGGCTGTAAATGCGGGATTTATTATCCAGACGAGCATGGGACATTACATAGAGCCTTTGATGATCGCACTGACCGGCATTATCCTTTTTAAGGAAAAACTGACGAAGTCTATTCTTATCTCGTTATGTTTTGCGGGCACGGGAATAATAATAATGCTGGTGCATTACGGTGAACTGCCGATGATCGCGCTGGGCCTGGGATCGACATTTGCCATATATGCGGCCATAAAAAAGAAAATACACTGTTCGTCTATTATGTCTCTTTTTTACGAAACTGTGTTTTTCGTGCCATTAGCCGCTGCAGGCATCATCTATGTGGAAGTCAAAGGAATAGGGGCGTTCGCTGCGGCGACAAAACCGGAGATGGGTCTGCTGATGACTGTCGGAATAGTGACCGTGGCAGTGCTCTGGCTGTTTGCCGAATCAGAAAAGAAAACATCCATGTCGGTGATCGGAATAGCCGGATATCTGGCTCCGACAATATCATTTTTCCTCGGTGTGTTTGTTTACAATGAGCCGATCGATCAGATCGAACTGATAGCTTTTGCGGTCATCTGGGTCGGACTGGCAGTATTTGTAACAGGCACTCTGGGCGCTAAGAGAATACGCCGCAGAAACAGTATACGAAAGTATATTGATAACGAAGATTAAGTATCCTTTAGCAAATATAATTGTGCGAAAAGTTTAAATATAATAGTAGCAAATGAAGGAATACATTATTATCATTAAGGAGGTATTATGAAAATCAAAGGATATGACCATGTGGGAATATGTGTGAACAATCTTGAAGAGTCGATTGATTTTTACAAGAATGTAATGGGGTTCACCGTAAAGGTCCCGCCTTGTCCGATGCTGGCAGAAGAAGAGGACGGCATGTCTATGCTGGGGGAGCATGGAGTTACGCACAGAACGTGTATAATGAATGTGGCAGAAGGACATGATCTTGAGCTTATGGAGTTCGGCGTGCCGGAATCGCCTGTGGAAAAGCCGCTGCCGATGAACGCTGTCGGCACACATCATATTTCATATCAGGTTGAAGATATCGATGACTGCATCAAAAATCTGGAAGTAAATAATGCTGAGTGCACTTATAAGAAACTGGCATATGATACAGATGAGGGAACAGCATACTGGGTTCTTTTCAAAGACCCGAACGGAGTTATCTTTGAACTTATGCAGCGTCCGTAGAGATGATGCACAAAATGAACAGGAGTAAAAAATGAGCGAGTCTAATAATAACTCGGTGATTTCATCAACGGAACAGGCACCGGGATCCTTAAAAGAGGATATAAAACTTAAAGAGTATGTGTGTTATGGGTTTGGAGATTTTGGTTGTTCGATAGTATATTATCTGATATTATCGATTTCGATTTACTATTATACAAATGTAGTGGGTCTTCCGGCCAGCTGGGTCGGAATGATCGTACTTATCACGAGCTGCCTTGACGGCTTCACTGATGTCCTGATCGGACTGATAGTGGACAGAACGCATTCCAGGTTTGGAAAGGCAAGGGCCTGGGTGCTGTGGATGATAATCCCGTTCGGTGTCACTCTTGTTGCCTGCTATACAGTACCGGAGTCGGCTACGATGATGACAAAGGCAATATATGTATTTGTTACATATAACCTTGCGGTCACTATAGTATATACAGCAATAAACCTGCCTTACGGAACTTTGTGTACACTTATGACACGTGACAGAGACCAGAGAGCTCTGATCAACGTATTCCGTATGACATTCAGCGCGATCGGCGGAATGATCGCAGTATCGGCGGCATTACCGCTGGTAAAAGCATTTGGCGGAGACCATGCTGCATGGATCAAAATGATCACGATCATGGCTGTCGCAGGCATGATACTCATGCTGCTGACATTCCTCGGGACAAAGGAACGTGTACATGAGGATGCAGAATCAAAGGGCGAACGTGTTCCTATGGGAATAGCGCTTAAATCCATGCTTATGAATAAATACTGGCTGATCATCACGCTTATGTGCTTCATGTTTGCGGCATATAACTTCATCAACGGGCAGTACAGAACATATTACTGCCAGTACATCATGGGCAACACGATGATCATGTCAAAACTCAATGCGCTTGAGTTTATCGGGCAGGGCATAACGGCTGTTTCGGCAGCATACTTCATCAAGAAGCTCGGCAAATCGGATATCGTAATAATCGGCTCGCTGCTGGCATGCGCTGCACAAGTGTTGATTATCGTCTCGCCGCTGAGTGTAACTATGGTAACGATTGCGGCATTTATCAGAGGCCTCGGAACAGGAACATTCTATGTACTTATGTTTTCAATGGTAGCAGATGTTATTGAATACGGTCATTGGAGAACGGGAATACGTGCAGAAGGTCTTCTGTTCAGCGCGAACACGGTCGGTCAGAAGATCGGCGCCGGCGTCACGAGCGCGGTGTTCGGGGCAATACTGACAGGTTCCGGTTATGACGGTCTTCAGGCGACACAGCCGGCAGCGGCCAATACAACAATATCACTTATATATATCTGGACGCCAATTCTGTGGTGGGGTCTGATGGCAGTACTCTGTATCGTTCAGAGAAAGCTGGACAAGAATTACGATGCCATAATGAACGATCTTCGTCAGGGTAAACTGAGTCCAAAAGCACATCTGCAGGATAAAATAAAAGTCAGAGAAGTAAGTTAAATTATTCTCCTAATGCAATTTCTCCCAAACCACGGATCAGATCCGATGTTTGGGAGATTGTTTTTGCATATATTTGATAAAGGAAGTTTATTATGAAGACAAAAGAACATTACAAATTTGTTCAGAACAGGCAGTGCGAGTATTTCCCCTGCCATAAGGATACTGATGAAAATGATTTCAACTGTTTATTCTGTTTCTGTCCTCTGTATATGCTGGGCAGCGACTGCGGAGGAAATTATGAGTTCCTTGACGACGGGACAAAAGACTGCAGCAACTGCAGGGTGTCTCATTCGCCGGCGGCTTATGAATATGTGACCGGCCAGTGGTATAAAATAAATGTTTTAGTAAAACAGAGAGAAGAGGGAAAAAGATGAGAACAGACCTGGGAAGCAATCCGTTCATTTTCCCTATGCCGGTCCTGATGATAGCGACATACGGAGATAACGATGAAGTGGATGTAATGAATATGGCCTGGGGCGGAATCTGCGGAGAGAAGATGATCGCCCTGAATATTGCGGAAAGCCATAAAACATCGGAAAATATCAAAAAGAGAAATGCGTTCACAGTAAGTATAGCTGATGCAGCGCATGTTGCGGAAGCAGATTATTTCGGGATGATATCAGGTAAAAAAATAAAAGACAAATTCGCCAAAAGCGGCATGCATGCGGAAAAAAGCAAATTTGTGGACGCCCCGGTTGTCGAAGAATTCCCGCTTGCGCTTGAATGCAAAGTACTGGAGCTGCAGCATTACGGCAGTGAATTTCGCGTACTTGGTGAGATCATCAATGTCACAGCAGATGAGCGCATCCTTGACAATGAGAGAAAAGTGGATCCTGCAAAACTGGATGCACTGGTATTTGATACATTTAACGACGGATATTACAAAGTCGGTGACAGGATAGCAAATGCCTTTGATGCGGGCCGGGACATCATCGATAGAGCCGGGGCACATTCCGGTGAGTAATGCCGTCAAATAGGCAGCTGCGGTCATGCAGGATAATGCACTCCGACCGGGAGACGGGAGACAACTTTTGGAAATGCAGCCCACAGCGGCCGAAAGAGTTATGAACAGTAATTCAGTAAGCATTGAGTACTATATACATGTCTTAATAAGGGGGGTTGTATGGTACTCACTTCTTACTAACGTCTTCGGCGCATGCCGCAGAATCACATCTATTGTAATTGACATCAGCACTGCACAACAATAAATTGTACGCAGTTGCAGAGAGTAAGAGAAAACGGCTCGTGTCCTTCATCGAGGAGGGCTCGATGCCGTTTTTGTTTTTTGTGAGGGATGATTGAAACTACTGCGGTGTCTTTGACGTGCAGCTTGCCTTGTGAATTGACCAAACGTAAAATCAAGGTGTTTTTCTGTGATGAAAAAAGAAATCATTCGAGTGAATTACTGCCGTATTACGAAAGTCATGCTACAAGCAACAAAATCAGAAATAAGATGGCATGGGATGAGACAACTAAACAATTGATTTGGACAGAAATCATTACAGAAATAATAAGAAAGCAAAAAGAAGTTTTGGAGTACTTACATAAAAAAGGAAGTGCTTTGCTGGAAGAATATGTGAGTGAAATGCATCTCAACGATGAAAGCAACAGAGAAGGTCATACCGCAAAGGTGTATTTTAATGCAATATTCGGTATGAGTTTTACAAGAGGAGCTGATAATTTCATAAAATGCAGTATTGAATTATGGATATGGTAACTGAACAGTCATTGCTGCCGCAATATGGACATTCCGGTTTGAGAAGGGTGTGATCCTAAATGGTAACTATGATCACAGATTATCTATATCGTTATATCGTTCTTTTTCTTGACAAATCACGGCTGTGACATTAATATGTTCATTGTATGTATAGGTGTAAAGACACCTGACTGGACAATATAAACTAGGA
>JGI20225J20221_1001431_pt1 | contig 24554 bp, 25 predicted proteins | sample BioMet4_FD_20221 | JGI IMG/M metagenome (IMG submission 20221)
ACGCATATAGGAGCAAATGATACATAGACAACCCTCACCACATCGACGTTTTCCTGAATCCGTCCCTGAAGCTGTGGCTCTTTTCCGTGCCGCAGACCCTCGAGAAAAGGTAGTCGATCGTCGCCTCGAGGCCGTATTTCCTCACGTGGAAGTATTGGTACATGAAGAGGTCCCCGTACGCGGCGAGCTTCGCGAATTTGATGCCGCGGTGCTTCTCGAAGCTGAACCTCAGGTACGAGCACAGGTTGTTCATCGGTGACATCTTGGCCTTGTACTCCCCGTCGCCCGGCGCGTATTTCACCCAGTCGTCGCCGAGCGACAGTTTCTTGATCGCCGCGTTGTGGCAGAGCGCGCCGTCGTGGGTGAGTTTGGAGCCTTCGGCGACGCGGCCCTCCAAACATCTTTCGACCGAGCTGCCGTATGGCATCCCCAGCTTTCCGTAGACCTCGCAGAAGCCATGCCCCGACGAGTCGAAGGCGACCTCCATGTAGGCGTCCTTGGATATCCTCCCGACATAAGTCTCCCAGACCCCGTCGACGAACCCCGAGGCCCGCGTCGGGGCGAACCTCATCTCGTCGATCCAGACGTGGCCGGAAAGGACAGATTCCTTCGACCATGCCACGGCGGCGTCGAGGCATCTATCCCTCCAATACTGCGCGGTTTTGGCGTCGGCGCGGCAGATCCAGGCGATCACCCAGTCGGGCGATCCGAGCATCACCATTGCGACGATCGATTTTATCTTCTCCGGCGTGATCTTCGAGCCCGACAGGGCGGTGGGCGAGGCGTCGGAGAAGACCCTGCCGCATCCCGGGCATCGGTACCTCTGGACACCGTCGCATCGCTTCCCGGCCCTCCAGAGCGGGGCCTTGCAGTCCGGGCATCTCAGGTCCCTCCTCGCCTTGCGCGAAAGGGCGGCCTTCTCGAGCTTGGCGGCGGCCTTCGCCCGCCTCTCCTTCTCTCCTTGCAGCATCGCCAAAAGCGATTCCAAATCGGCGTCCGTCAGCGCGGATGCCTCGTCCCTCGTGAGCATGAAAAAATCCCTTTCCGGGAAATTGGGGGGCGTCCCGAGGGAAAGGGCCATTATTGCCAAACAACCAGATCCCGGGGCGCCTCCCAACTTCCTCTAGTTGTTTGGCGATGGGATTATAGCATGGTGGCTAAATCATGTATCATTTGCTCCTATATGCGTTCTTTTCGAAGGAACCTTCGCTTCTATTTTTCTTTCAGTGTAGAATAACCTCGGTCAGCATGAAAACCCGAATTGAGAAATACCAACGTTACCGCGAACGAATCGAGAGAACGCCCGAGAATCGTTTCCCGGCGCATCGCAATGCCGTCCGTACCCAAACCCATGCCGATAAAGAGGCCATCGCCCAAAGTGGCAAGGCCACAGCCACGGTTGCTTATAAGAGTGTTCCGCTTAAGAAAAAGCGGATCACGCCCTATGGCGAATACTCGAAGAAAGAGCGGCTTTGGCTTATGATTAAGAGCGTGAGTTTGCTCATGGCGATTGCCGCCTTCGTCTGCTTGTATTTCTTTTGGGTCATTAAAAGGTAGAAACACATGGAAGAAAAAATCATCTCAATTGCCATCGACGGTCCGGCCGCCGCGGGCAAAAGCACCGTTGCGAAACGGGTGGCCCAAGTTCTCGGTTTCACTTATATCGATACGGGCGCGATGTACCGAGCTGTCACCCAAGCGGTGATTGCCAAAGGCCTCGATCCGAAATCGGAAGAACAAGCTGTCACCCTTTTGCCGGGCATGACGATTGACCTTTTAGGCGATGGCCGGATTATCTGCAATGGCCAGGATGTCACCCAAGTGATTCGTGAGCCCCTCGTCTCGGGGAATGTTAGCTATATCGCCGCGATGAAACCCATTCGACTTGCTCTCGTTGATATGCAGCGAGCAATGGCCCATCAAAAAAGCGTCGTGATGGATGGTCGTGATATCGGGACTTATGTCCTGCCGGCGGCCGAAGTGAAAATCTATCAAATTGCCTCGGTTGAAACCCGGGCGGTCCGCCGCTATGAAGAAAACCTTGAAAAAGGCATTAATACGACCTTGAAAGACGTAGAAGAAGATGTTCGTAAACGTGATTACATTGACTCTCACCGCGAATTCGCTCCGCTCAAGCCCGCCCCGGACAGCGTCTTGATCGACACGTCGTTCATGTCGGTAGATCAAGCGGTTGAAGCCGTTCTTAAGATCGTTCACGATAAAACAGGAATCGAGATCCCATGTCATTAGGCGTTGTTGCGCTCGTCGGAGCGCCTTCATCCGGCAAAAGCACTTTATTCAACCGCTTCGTCGGTGAGCGGAAATCCATCGTCGAAGAGACCCCGGGCATCACCCGCGATCGGCTTTATGCGCATGCGAATTGGCTCACCCGCGATTTCACCGTCGTTGATACGGGCGGAATCCAAATCAAGAACGTTCCTTTCCAAACCGAGATTCGAGCTCAGGTTCAAATCGCGATTGAAGAAGCCGATCTCGTGATTTTCGTCGTCGATGGGAAAAAAGGGCTGACCGGCGATGATCGGATGATCGCCAAACTGCTCTTCCAGAGCGGGAAGAAAGTCTTGCTGGCCGTCAACAAGATCGATAACATCAACGAAATCGGTAACCAAGCGGAATTCTATGCCCTTGGTTTTGGTGATCCCTTCCCCGTGAGCGGAGTTCATGGCATTGGCATCGGCGATCTGCTCGATGCGGTGATCAAGGTCTTGCCAGAAAAAGAAATTCCGAGTTATCCTGACAGCATTTCTTTTTCCCTCATCGGCCGACCCAATGTGGGCAAATCCTCGTTGGCCAATCGCCTTTTAGGCGAGAAACGCAATATTGTCTCCTCAATTGCTGGCACCACCCGCGATGCAATCGATACGCCGTTTACCCGCGATGGCCGCAACTACGTCGTCATCGATACCGCCGGCCTTGTCAAGCGGGGCATGATTTTCGAAGCGGTCGACAAATATGCCGCTCTCCGGGCGCTTTCGGCCATCCAGCGGAGCGAAATCTGTTTGCTCCTCATCGATGGTTCAACGGGCATCTTGGAACAAGACAAGCACGTGGTGGGCTATGCGATGGAAGAAAAGAAAGCAATCGTCTTGTTGGTCAATAAGTGGGACCTCGCGAAAGAGAAGAAGTTCGATAAGCAGCATTTCATTGACGATATCCACAATCAATTCAAGTTCCTCGATTACGCCCCAATCCTTTTCATCAGCGCCGAGACAGGGGAGGGGGTCGATAAGATCCTGCCTGCCATCACCGAAGCTTATGACGGCTTTAACCGCCGGATTCCGACCAACGTCCTCAACAAGGTCATCATGGATGCCCAAGAGATGAACCCGACCCCGGATTTCAACCATGGCCGCCTCAAAATTCTCTTCGCTAACCAGGTCTCGATTAAACCACCGACCTTCGTTCTCTTTTGCAATGATCCAAAAACCGCCCATTTCTCCTATACTCGTTACTTGGAGAACTGCCTTCGGAACGCTTTTGACTTTGGCGGGACCCCGATTTCGATCATTTTTCGAGAACGGAAATAGGCTTTTTTCGCTCTTTGAATTGTAAAATTTGCCTGTTTCTTTCTTAACAAACTTCGACAATTGCTGATATTTTTTCATTTCTGAACTGGACACCGTATCTTCTCTTTCGCTTTGGGGGAAACCCTGCAAAAAATCAATAAATCTAGGCAAAATTGGCCTGTTTTGTCATTTTTACTTTTGAAAGCGCTTTCTTTTTTCGCCTCCGCCCTTTTCTCTTTTCTCTTAGAAAAACTGATAAAGTCCGATAAAATCTAATTACCTTTTATCCTTTGCCCCCTTGTAAAGCCCCTTTTGGGGTGTTAATTTATAAATAACCAATTTAGCCAAAGGAGGATTAAATCCATGAACAAAGCTGAATTAGTCGAAAAGGTTGCCGCTAAGGCTGAGCTCTCGAAGAGAGATGCTGAAGCCGCTGTCGATGCGGTCTTCGAGGTCATCGAAGCCAGCCTCGTCAAGGGCGAAGAAGTCAAGCTTTCTGGCTTTGGCATTTTTGCCAAGAAGAAGAGAGCCGCTCGCGAAGGAACCAATCCTGCCACTCAGCAGAAGATTTCGATCCCGGCCAGTGCCACTGTTGCCTTTAAGGTCTCCAAAGCCCTTAAAGAGAAGCTCAACTAACTTAAGTTGACTTCAAAAATCCATTCGGGTTCAAAGGATGCGCCAACGCGCGTCCTTTTTTTCGATAAGTGGGTGTTTCCCTTTGCTTTCGGGAGTTTTCTTCAATAAAATTCCTTTCTCCTTTCTTTATATAAGGAAGAAGGGGGAGATCCTGTGAAAAAATCCTTTGTCATCTTGTTTGCTAGCGCAGCTTTGTCCTCCCTCAGCGGCTGTAAACTCTCCGCGTCCATGACGGCTGACGCGCTTTCGATCAGGGCAATTGATGGGTTGAGTTTGCCGAAGTATACGCTTGCCGATGGCGTGTATACCTTCCCGCTGTCGGGCTCCGAAAAAGAAGGGGTCAGGCTCTCGGGAAATCTTGAAGGCGGATCGATTGTAATCGACCCTGGCAGTTTGAGCGACAACAAATCGTTTGAAATCGATTTGGCGGGCGTAGAGATTTCCTCTTCGACCGCTTATCCGATTTATTATGGAAGCAAAGCCTCGAAATTGATTGTCAATGTCCTCAGCGGTAGCGAGAACACGTTGACTTATGGTGGGAGCGCCGATAAAGGCGCTGCCCTCTTCAGTGAGAATAACCTCGAAGTGGAAGGGGGAGGAAAACTCGGCCTTGTCACCAAGAAAGCCGGGCATGGTTTGCGCGGCGATGATCTCATTCTCTCGGGCGCCGGCACAATCGATATCAGCGCAATTCACGATGGAATTCACGGCAAAACGCTCACGGCTTCGTCTTACAACGGCACGGCCACGATCGCTTCCTGCGGATCGGAAGCCTTCGATATCTGCGATGATGATTCCGCCAATAACCTCTATAAAGGCGCCGTTAGTTTCGGCTCGAGCAGCGGCACGTTCACGATCGGAAAATGCAAGGATGTTTTTGAGGTCGACAATTCTTTTCAGATCCCCGCGGGCGTGTCGATCAGCGCTTCGAGTTGTCTCTCCGCGCCGGTCACCAATCTCAACTCGGGCGCGATCACCATCGACGTGTTAGGCAGTTTTAATGTGAATGGTTCCGCTCTTTCGACCATGATTGTGGCCACCAAAGCCTTCTAATTGCGGGGCGGAGGAATGTGCTAAACTAATTCGCGATGGAAGACCCCCTTTTTTTACCGCTTGAAAAACGTTTCGCCCACGAGGGTTATCACCTCTATATCGTCGGAGGGACCGTCCGAGATTTACTATTGAATCGCCCTTTTTCCGACCGCGATTACGCGACGGACGCGACTCCCGAAGAAGAAAAAGCCTTTCTTAAAGAGGCGTCTTACACTTTCGAACGTTTCGGCTCCGTCAAACTATCTTTTAAGGACCAAGAGATCGATATTACCACGCTCCGCAAGGAGGCTGGCTATCAGGATTTCCGTCATCCGACGAAGGTGATCTTCGTCAAGACGCCGGCGGAAGATTATGCTCGGCGGGACTTCACAATCAACGCTCTTTATTTGACTGTGGAAGGCCAAGTGCTCGACTATTGTGGGGGCCAAGACGATATAATGAACAAAGTCATCCGTTTCGTCGGCGATCCCGAAATTCGGGTCCAAGAAGATCCTTTACGGATTCTCCGGGCTGAACGTTTCGCCGCGTCCCTCTCTTTTACCATTGAACCCAAGAGTCAAGCTGCCATCGATAGATATCGTTACTTGATTGGGCGGCTTAGTCCGGCAAAGATCAAAGAAGAAGAGCGCAAAGGCTGGAAAAGGATAAAATAAACCCATGGCTAAAAATTCCCTTTATAGCGCCGTCAGCTTCCGTTATGCCCTTCTCGATTGCTATAAAAAGCTCAACCTCTCCGAGGAAGAGTTGGTGGTGATCCTGATGATCGACCATCTTTTGGAACAGGGCAACACTTTGGTGACTGCCGATTTGTTATCAATGAAGATGAATTACGCTCCGAGCGAGATCGACAAGACGATGGTGGGTCTTGTCAACCGCGGCTTGCTCAGTTATGACACCTCAGAGAAAACGATGCGGACCTCACTCGATGAATTAAAGAATCAGGTCTACGCCCTTTTTCAGAAGAGCGTCGAGCGCGAACAAATTAATCTGATGAGTAAAGAAAAAGCGGATCGCCTCTCTTCGTTGATCAGTTTTTTTGAAACAAAACTCTGCCGTTCCCTCTCGCCTTTGGAGACCCAAACGATGGGAGACTGGCTTGAAGCCGGCTACAAGGATGAGGAGATTCAGGACTCGCTCCTCGACGCCCTCAAAGAACGGAAGAAGACCATCCGGGCGGTCGATAAGATTTTGCGGGCGAAGCGCCGGGATGCCGATATCGCCAAAGAAGGTGCCAGCGCCGTAAACGACAACTGGGACAAAGATATTGAGAAGACGATGGAAATCGCCAAAGCTATGTGGGGCGATGATGACGGAAAAAAGTGAAGCGGTTCTCGCTTATTTAAAAAAGAGTTATCCCGATGCCAAGTGCGCTCTTCATTTTAGGAACGCTTTCGAATGCCTCGTCGCTATCTCCCTCAGCGCCCAGACGACCGACAAGTCCGTCAATGCAGTCACACCGAAACTATTTGAGGATTTTCCGACCCCGTTTGCGATGAGCCAAGCGCCGATTGAGCGGATTGAAGATGACATCAAATCGCTTGGCCTCTATCACAATAAGGCGGCCCATTTACGTCAATTGAGCGTCGATTTGCAGAGAAAATACCAAGGAGAAGTGCCGCTCGATTTTGAGGAACTGACGCATTTATCTGGTGTTGGAACGAAGACGGCTGGCGTCTTTCTCCTCGAGGTGGCCTCGCGCCCGGCAATCCCCGTCGACACCCACGTCCATCGGATTGGCGATCGCTTGGCCTACAGCAAAGAAAAAGACGATCCGCTCGCGGTCGAGAAAAAACTCGAGAAGGCTTTTCCAAAGGAGTCGTGGATATTTCTTCATCATGCCTTCATCACCTTCGGTCGAGAAAAATGCCACGCCCAAAACCCCGACTGTGCCAACTGCGCTCTTCAAGGCTATTGTTCTTACTTCAAGAAGTGCTTTTCGATTAAAGGCAAGTAATCATAACGGGGTCTGAACCCTTCTTTGACCAAATAGCCATGGGCTTTGATTTCCGAAACGGGAATCGATTTCCGCGGTTTTTGCTCATAAAAGTCGCAGACATAACTGGCATCGAGGAGATAGGTTTCATTGAGTGCGTAGAGATTGATGATGAAAAAGGCGAGGCCGCCATTGGCCTTGACCGCCCTTAAATGGGTGACTTGCTGCGGAGCGATGTTATTGAGCGGGAACGAGGTTTTGCTCCGGCTCGATTTGGCTTCCATGTCGAGGTAGTGGCCTTTATAGACGCCATTATAGTCGGTGGTGGATTGGCTTTCGAAATAGGCCTGGGTGATTTTGGCCCCGTGGCTATAATCGACTTTGATCACATTGATCGGGGTCGGACGTTTGTAGATTAGCGCCATCCCCTTTTCGAGGTAATAGGCATTGGTGGCGTTGATATCGGCTTCGAAACCCATGCCACGGTTGGCCGCGCTTTCGATCACCCGTTTCTTCTGGGCGATCGGTCGGCCACAGGGTTTGACGCCAGCGGGGTAGTTCACGTTCATTTGAGCGAGTCCTCAATGGCTTTGTCCCAGGCCGCAGGGGTGACGGTTTTGCCTTCGTTCAGTTCGTTGATGACTTTATTGACGGGTGAAGCCATGTGGTGGACGTGCGAGAGCGTCTTCTTATATTCGCGAGCGACCACCTCGGGTTTGGCCAAGAAGGCTTTGTAGAGATCCATCAAGTTGTAGGCATCGACACAAGCGTCATGGGCTTGACCCTCGAAGGGGATGGCGAACACCTTGAGATAATTCGTGAGCGAAAGAGGATTGGAGTTCGGATCTTGGATGTATTGCTGTAAGAAAAGGGAAAAGTCGAAGTCGTATTTATTGATAATGTGGGCGATTTCGGGATCGGCGTCGAAGTTGTTGAGAACCGATTGGTTCACGATCCGGAGGTCATGGTTCCCGAAAGTGACGAACATGGATTTGCCCCAATATTTACCAACATACTTCTTAAACTGCTGGAGAACATAAGGGAAGGGCTCACCTTTTTCTTCGAGGGTCCGCTGGGTGATGCCCGTCATCTTAACGACGATACCGCCAATCGGGTGGTGGGCTTTGACGTAAGATTGAAAAGGCGGCAGCACCTTCTTGATGCTCAAGTCATCGTTGAGAGTGGCGGTATAGGCGCCGATTTCGATCATTTCGTGGGACAGTTGGGTTCCTTCGAGATCGAGAAACACCAACGCGCGGCGGTCTTTGATTATCTTTTCGAGGGCTTTCATCCTTTGAATTTTACCACGTGGAAGCCTTTTCGCCCGCGTATCTTTTGCTTTTTGAGCTCTTTGATATTTCTTTTTGCCGAAATCCTTTGCAAAACCCATTTTGTTTACCTTAGAAAAGAAAACCGAAAATATTCACTTGAACCGATTGAAGAATCGGTGCCTCTTCAATATAATTGAAGGGCTTGAAAGCTATGGAACTCAAACTGGATCTATCCGCTAAAAAAATCTTCGATCAAAAGTTCACGAAGGACGTCAAGGGTTACAACTCGACGGAAGTCGATGCCTTCTTGGATCGGATTATTCAAGACTATTTGGCGATGAGTCAGTACCAAAAGCAATCAGGTGCCTATCAAGAGAGCCTCGAAGAGAAGATTGCTGCCCTCCAAAACGAGAAGCAATCGTCGCTCGACGAGAAAGAGCAAGCCGACGAAGAGAAGAAGAGACTCGAGTTGGAGAATGCGTCTTTGAAGAATAAGCTCGGCGGAATCAAACCTTCCGACAAGCCAACGGCAGAGAACATCCAATATATCTCGAGGATCAACCAGCTCGAAGACTTCCTCTATGGGATCGGTTACGACCCCCGCACTCTGAAAAAGCTGTCGTAAAACGAAGATCCGGCCCAGGCGATTGCTGCCTTCGGGCAGAGGAAAGTCCATGCTCGCACAGCCTGTGACGGCTGTAGTGATTGCGCCAGCTTAATCAATAAGGCTGGGTAGGCAGGAGTGCCTAACGGAGGACGAATATCCCTCGTGGATAGGAATCCGTAACGTGCCACAGAGACGAGCTTCCTAGCAATAGGAAGATGCAACGCGGCAAGCCCCACAAGCGAGAAACCCAAATTTGGTAGGGGAAGAAGAGAAGTCCAAGTCGAAGATGACTCTTCCAGGGAAACCTGAGATTAATCGTCGCCCTCGACAGAACATGGCTTATCGGGCCGGATACTCCAAATCGATTTTTGAAGAGGAAAACGCATGAACATCCCGAACAAGATTACGCTGACGCGCATTATCACGCTCCTCGCGATGCTCCTCGCGCTTTTTGTTTTGGATATCGTTTATTGGGTTAATCCGGAGACCTTGACGTTTCAGACGATCGAGAATTCGGGGATCCATCCGATCTATCTGGGCATCTGCGTCCTTTTCATCTTGGCCGCCCTCACCGACAAACTCGATGGCTCTTTGGCCCGCAAATGGAACCAAGTGACCGATTTAGGCAAGTTTTTGGATCCGGTGGCGGATAAGCTCCTCGTTGACGGCTTATTGATTTATCTTTGCCTTCCGCATTTTGGCTATAACCCCACCAATGGCGTTTTCCTTTGGTGCGTGATCGTCATGATCATTCGCGACATTGTGGTCGATGCCCTCCGGAGCATTGCTGCTGCCAAAGGCGTGGTGTTGGCCGCCAACATCTTTGGTAAACTGAAGACGGTGTTGCAGATGGTGGCAATCCCGCTCGTTCTCCTCGATGGCTGGCCCTTCAGTTACTTTGATTCCGGATGGGGATATTGGCGAATTGCGGATATTTTTGTTTATTTTGCCACTCTGGCTTCCTTGTTTAGCGGGCTCTTCTACTTGATTCAGAACCGCTCAATCTTCGCGGAGGCTAAGCGTGATTGATCTTCAAAAAGCCAAAGAAGCCTTGCGCTTCTTGGAGTCCCACAAACTTACCCTTGGTTCGGCTGAATCTCTGACCGGTGGTCTCTTCGCTTCGACCATTTGCTCGATCCCGGGCGCCTCGAAGGTCTTCAAGGGCGCGATTGTTTCTTACGCGGCAAGCGTAAAAGAGGATATCTTAAAGGTAAGCGCAGCCGATGTAAACCGCTATGGGGTCGTCTCCGAGCCAGTCGCGATTGCGATGGCAAAGGGAGCGATCGAAGCCCTTAAGGTCAATGTCGCTGTCTCCTTCACGGGTAACGCGGGCCCAAGCGCCGAACCGGGCGAAGCGCCCATCGGCCAAGTCAATATGGCTTTGGCCTTGGCTCTCCCGGGCGAAAAAGAAGTGGTCTATGCCTACGAGAAACATTTCATTGGCGAGCGCAATGCAATCCGCGAGGCTTCCGTGAGTGCGATGATTGATGCGATTCTGGCTCTTCAAAAGATGTTTGAAGGGCACAAATAGTCAAAAATGTTCTATTGATAAATAGGAGGTCCATAACATTATGGCCGAAAAAGACGAAAACAAAGCGAAGGAAGCCGCGCTCGAGGACGCAATCCGTTCCATCGAAAAGGCTTATGGCAAAGGCGCTGTTATGCGGATGGGCGAGCAGGCGCACGTCGATGTCGACGTTATCCCCTCGGGATCGCTCTTGCTCGATCAGGCTTTGGGCGTCGGCGGCTACCCGAAAGGCCGCATCATCGAAGTTTATGGCCCCGAATCTTCAGGCAAAACCACTTTGGCGCTCCACGCGGTCGCCGAAGCTCAGAAAAAAGGCGGCCGGGCCGCCTATGTTGACGCTGAGCACGCGATTGACCCCGAGTACGCCGCCAAACTGGGCGTCGATATCGATGAGCTGATCTTGTCGCAGCCGGATTCGGGCGAACAAGCGCTCGAAATTGTAGAGATGCTCGCCTCGAGTGGCGCGATTGACGTCATCGTTGTCGACTCGGTTGCGGCCCTCGTACCTCAGGCCGAACTCGATGGGGTGATGGAAGATAACCAGGTTGGTTTACAAGCCCGCTTGATGTCCAAGGCAATGCGCAAACTCGCAGGCATCCTTGCCAAGAGCGGCTGCATGGTCATGTTCATCAACCAGCTTCGCGAGAAGGTGGGGGTCATGTATGGCAACCCCGAAACCACGACCGGTGGCCGGGCTCTGAAGTTTTACGCCTCGATTCGCTTGGACTTGCGCCGGGCCGATGCTATCAAAAACGGCACCGAGATCATTGGTAACTCCGTCAAAATCAAAGTCGTCAAGAATAAGGTGGCGCCCCCGTTCAAAACCTGCGTCGTCGATTTGCTCTATGGCCATGGTTTTGCCAAAGATGGCGAAATTGTCGACCTCGGCGTCGAGCATGGCCTGATCCAAAAGACGGGTAACTGGTACATGATTTCGGGCGAAAAGATCGGCAATGGTCGCGATGCGGCGAAAGCTTATCTCAATAGTCATCAAGATCTCTCGAATGGTCTCGAGGCCAAACTCCGGGCGATCCTCAAAGGGGCGCCAGCCGCCGCTAATGAAGATGGTGAAGTCGTTGCTCCAACGGCAAGTGATCCTTCGAACGAAGACAAGTAAAAATCTCGAAAAAGAGACGGTAGTTGAATGACCCGTCTCTTTTCCTTTTCTTTTGATAGCGCTTCCGTGATGACCTTGCTACAATGTTAGGGTACCGAAAGGTACTTACCACCCATATAGATTGCGTTTGGGTTCTCGTAATCGGGTTCGTCCCGTTTAGATAAACACATAAATCTAAATTTTTTCGCGTGAGGTGGAATAGCACTTTTTTCCGGTGAAATTAAAGGAGTTTTTTACGTATGGAATGGTGGGTTGGACTGATTATCGGCATCGCCGCTTTTGTCATTGGAATCACGCTGACGATCTTGGTTTTTAAGTTGATTCCAAGCCTGAAGAACAAGAGCGCCGAGAAGCAAGCGAAACAGATTATCCGCGATGCGGAGATCAAGGCCGAACGGACTGCGAAGAACGCGGAAATCGACGCGAAGCAAGCCGCCTTTGAAGCGAAGCAGAATGCACAAAATGAAATTCGTCAGATGAAGCAGGAGATTCAGGCGGATCAGAACAAACTTGATCTGCGTGAGCAGACGATCGACGCCAGAGACAACACCTTGCTCCAAAAGGAAAATGCTCTCGATCAGAAGAATGATGTCTTGACCGCGAAGATCGCGGAAAACGACAAGAAGAGCCAAGAGCTTGATGCCAAGATCAATGGCATTATCACCGAACTCGAAAAGGTCTCGGGGATGTCGACCAAGGAGGCCCACGACGAGATTCTGGCCCGGGTCGAAAACAAGATGGCGGGCGAAATCGCCGCTTACATCAAAAACCAAGAAGACGAAGCTCGTGACACCGCCGAAAACAAGGCGCGGGATTTGCTCTCGTTGGCTTGCGATAAATACGCTCAGGAAGTCACGACGGAGAGAACCGTCGCCGTCATTCCGCTTCCTTCCGATGAATTAAAGGGCCGCATCATCGGCCGTGAAGGCCGCAATATCCGGGTTCTTGAACAGACTTTGGGCGTCGACCTCGTCATCGATGATACGCCCGAAGTGATCACGGTCAGCTGCTTTGACCCGATCCGCCGCGAAATTGCGCGCCGGACGATGGAAGCCCTCGTCAAAGACGGCCGGATCCAGGCGGGCCGCATTGAAGAAGTGGCCGCCAAGATGAAAGCCAATGTCGACGTCGAGACGCAAAAGGCTGGCGAAGAGGCTTGCCTCAAACTCGGATTGCCGCGCATCAATAAAGAACTTTGTGGTTACTTGGGCAAATTGAAGTACCGCACTTCCTATGGTCAGAACGCCCTTGACCACTCGGTCGAAGTCGCCTATCTCACCGGCATCATGGCCGCCGAACTCGGCCTCGATCAGAACTTAGCCCGTCGGGCTGGCTTGCTTCACGATATCGGCAAGGCGGTGGACTTCGAGCAAGAAGGCTCCCACGTTCAGCTCGGCGCCGAACTCGCCCGCAAATACAATGAGCCCGATGTCGTCATTAATTCGATTGAATCGCATCATGGTGACGTGGAAGCGAAGTACGTTATCGCCCACCTCGTTCAGGCGGCTGATACCCTCTCGGCCGCGCGGCCAGGCGCCCGCAGCGAGACGCTCGAGACCTATGTGAAACGGATTGCCCAACTCGAAGAGATCGCCAAAGGTTTCGATGGCGTTCAGCAAGCTTACGCGATGCAAGCCGGCCGCGAAGTCCGCGTCATGGTCATCCCTGAGAAGATCTCGGATGCCGATGCGGTCAAGATGGCGCAGGAGATGCGGGAGAAGATCGAATCGACCATGACGTATCCTGGAACGATCAAAGTGTCCGTCATCCGCGAATATCGCGCGGTTGAGACGGCGAAGTAAGGAGTCATTACGCGAATTCTCTTCTTCGGGGATATCGTGGGGAAGGTGGGCCGTCATGCGGTCCATCTTTCTTTGCGGAAACTCTGCGAAAAATTCGGGATTGACTTCGTGATCGCCAATGGTGAAAATGCCACCCATGGCAAGGGTCTCTCGGAAAACAATTACCGTGAGATCCTTGATTCGGGCGTCGATGTCGTCACTTTGGGGAATCACTGGCACAGCCGCCAAGAAGTCGATGATTACCTTGATGACGCCGAACAATTGATCCGCCCGCTTAATTTGCTTAATTATCACCACGGCGTTGGCAGCGCCTCCTATGACCTTGATGGGGTCGAGATTCGAGTCACGAACGTTCTCGGCGTCTTCGCGATGGAAGAAGTGGTTCGTTCGCCGTTTGAGGCGATGAACGACCTGCTCAAAGAGAATCCTGAGCCTTGCATTCACATCGTTGATTTCCATGCGGATTCGACCTCAGAAAAAGCGATCTTTGGCTATGTCTATGACGGCAAGGTTTCGGCCGTTCTTGGAACCCATACCCATGTTCAGACCAACGATGCGAAGATTTTGCCGAATGGCACCGCGTTCGAAAGCGATGTCGGCATGTGCGGCGACGCCCATGGCGTGATCGGATTCGAGAAACAGTCCGTCATCCGGAAAATCGTCTATGGTGAGAAGGGGAATTTCCAGCTCGACGATCACGCGGAGATGATGGTCAATGCCGTCGTGATGGATTTCGATGAGACGACGGGGCGTTGCCGTTCAATCGAGAAAGTGAACGAGATCGTTCAGGAGTGAGAAGCGTTTATGGCCAAGTGCGAATTCCGGAGTTTACCCAATCAGAAAGAGGCGGCAAAGCGGAGTGCGACCACCCCGCGTTTTGTCGATGACCGTTCCGTTCCCGAAAATCTCAAAATCTTTGCAAAAGGCCGTTCTTATTTTATTCGGACCTATGGCTGCCAAGCCAACATTCGCGATGAGGAAATCTTCGCGGGTTATCTCGAAAAGGCCGGTTTCGTCAAAGCCGAATCGGCCGAAGAGGCGAACGTTGTCGTCATCAACACCTGCGCCGTCCGCGAGAACGCGGAAGAGAAAATCTACGGTGAGATTGGTCTCTGCAAAGCCAACAAAGACAAGGACCCCGATTTCCTTTTGATTCTGGCTGGCTGCGTGATGGGCGAAAATGGCGTGGCGGAGAAGCTGGAGAAAACCTATCCCTATATTTCCCTTATCATCGGCACCCACGACGTCGCGAACCTTTTGCCCTTATTGAGCGAAGTCATTTCGAAAAGGAAGGCGATCGTCGATGTCCGCAGCTTCGCCGGCGAGGTGGTGGAGAATCTTCCATCGGTTCGTCTCTCTTCATTCGAGGCTTTCGTCAATATTTCCTATGGTTGCGATAAATTCTGCACCTATTGCATTGTCCCTTATACTCGGGGAAGAGAAAGAAGCCGCTACCCCTCTGACATTCTCAAAGAATGCCAGGATCTGGTGAAACACGGCTTTAAACAGATCACGTTGCTTGGCCAAAACGTCAATAGTTATGGTCTCGATCTCCGCGATGGTACCACGTTTGCCTCGCTCCTCGAAAGCGTGGCGAAACTCGGGATGCCCCGTCTCCGCTTTCTCACCTCCTATCCTTCGCAGTTCACCCACGAGATGATTATGGTGATGGCACGTTATCCCAACATCGTGCCTTGGCTTCATTTCCCCGTTCAATCCGGTTCGACTTCTTGTCTCAAACGGATGGGCCGCCGCTACACGAGAGAAGACTATTTGGCTTTGGTGAAAGAGTTAAAAACCGCTTTGCCTTCTTTGGCTTTGACCACCGATATCATCGTCGGCTTCCCTGGCGAAACGGAAGAGGAATTTGCCGATACCCTTTCCTTATGCGAAGAAGTTCGCTATAGCGCCGCTTTCACTTTCCTTTATTCGCCTAGGGTCGGGACGCCCGCCGCCAATATGGAGCAAGTTCCGGATCCGGTGAAGCACGAACGCTTCGATCGGCTCAAAGCCCTTATTGAAAAGACGACTTCGGAATATTCAGAGAGCATGGTGGGGAAGACCTATGAGGTTTTGGTCGAAGGGCCATCGAAAAAGAACGATGATGTCCTCTCGAGCTATGCCAGCAATGGCAAACTGATCAACTTCAAAGGCCCCGCTTATCTCACGGGTTGCTTAGTCCCGGTCAAAGTGGTGGAATCCCATACCTATTCGCTCCTTGGCGAGCTTCAGGAGGATCCGTTGATCCTCAAAGCCAAGGACGTCGCTTTCCTCATGAGTAAAGATCCGCTTTTAGCGGAATATCTCCGCCTCGATGAGACGATTCGTCGGGATCCGGCGATTAAACAGCTCGGTGAAGACCTTGTCGAGAGCAAAAAGAAGATGTGTCGCGAGATGGGCGATAAGGCCCGTTACGAGGATGACAAGAAAGCCTATGAGGCGCTCTTGGAAAAGATTAAAACGCACCCTCTCCTCCAAAATCGCGAAGCCCTGATGAGCCAAGTCGAAGAAGAATTGCTTCAGGCGAGGGATGCCCTCAAATGATTCTCGTTTTGACGGGGGCCACTGGCAGTGGCAAAAGCGAGTTGGCGATCGCCCTCGCGAAAGCGGTGAATGGCGAAATCATCAATGCCGATGCCTTTCAGGTCTATCAAGGGCTGAGGATTGCCACGGCTGCCCCGAGCGAGAGAATGAAGCAAGAAGTTCCCCATCATCTCTATGCTTTTGTGCCCTTAAATGAAAGCTATGACATCGCCCATTACCAGAAGGATTGCCGTCAGGCGATCGCCGGTGTCTTTTCTCGCAACCACACGCCGATCCTTGTCGGTGGCAGTGGCCTCTATATCCGCTCCGCCCTCTATGACTACGACCTTTCGCTCGATACCTCCAAAGTCGATATGAGCGCTTATGAAGGCCTATCCGATGAGGATTTGCATGGGATTTTGGNGAANNTNGATCCCGATNGAAGNGNNGAAAATCAGNGCGAATAACCGNCGNAGNGTNTANCGCGATATCCAGATTTGCTTGGCGGCGGGCGAAGCTAAGACCGATTTCTTAGCCAAGCAAAAACACGAAGCGATTTACCCGACCAAGTTCTTTGAACTCGACAAGGAACGGGACGAACTTTACACCCACGCGGGCGAAAGGGTCGAGGCGATGTTCAAGGCTGGTCTCCTCGACGAGACAATCCCTCTCATTGAACGCTATGGCCGGAGCGCGATGGCTTTCAAGGCGATCGGCGTCAAGGAGCTTTTCCCCTATCTTGATAAAGAGGCGACCTTAGGCGAGACGAAAGAGTTGATCAAAAAGAACACGCGGCATTATATCAAGAACCAATATACCTGGTTTCGCCACCAGTTCCCGCTCGTCACCGTTGCCTCGTTAGAGGATATAATCAAAGCGTTATGAGCAGCATTGATGACCGGAGTATTCTCCTCTTAGGCGAAGATAACGTCAGCCTTTTGAAAAAGAAAAAGGTGGCGATTTTCGGCCTTGGTGGCGTTGGTGGGACCTGCTTTGAAGCCTTGGTTCGCTCTGGCGTTGGCCACATCGATGCGGTTGACCGCGATGTGGTGGACGAGTCGAACCTGAACCGCCAGCTTCTTTTTAATCGTGAGAACGTCGGAACGAAAAAAGTCGGCGCCGCTTTTTTACGGGCCAAAAGCATCCGCCTCGACGTCGAGGTTTTGCCAGAATGCTATTCGGTGAATGAAAAAACGCTCAATGAACATAACTATGCCGATTGCGATTATCTCGTCGATGCGATGGATGACATTCCAGCGAAGATGGCCCTCATCGATTACGCCTTGGTTCATCGGATTCCTTTATTGATCTCGCTTGGGATGGGCAATCGGCTTGATCCGGCAAAAGTCAAAGTCTGCCGTCTCGACAAGAGCGCCGGCGATCCCTTGGCAAAAAAGCTGCGGAACGAGCTTCGGAAGAAGGGCATCGATCTGAAAAAGATCAACGCTGTTATCTCCGAAGAAATTCCGCTCGTGCGAGGTAAGAAGCCCGCTTCGCTCATGATGGTGCCTTCCGCAGCTGGCTTACTTTTGGCCTCGACCGTTTTGAAATCGCTTTTAAATCTACCGAGTAAGTAATATCCTAAATCGGTAAAGATTTGCACCACTTTTTGGGAGGACGAAACCATGAGTCTTTTAAAGATTAACGAGGTTGCCGCCAATGCTGGGATTCCGAATGAATATGTAATCCCGTATGGCTTTTATAAAGCGAAAATCGACACGGCGATCAATGCCAAATTAGCGGGTAAACCCGATGGCAAATTGGTCCTTGTGACCGCCATCACGCCAACGAAGGCGGGCGAAGGCAAAACCACAACCTCGATTGCTTTGACCGAAGGCTTTGGCAAAATCGGCCAAAAGGCGCTTCTTTGTTTAAGAGAACCGGCCTTAGGGCCGGTCTTTGGCATCAAAGGCGGTGCGACCGGGGGCGGCTTGGCCTCGGTGGCTCCCTCCGAAGACATCAACCTGCACTTCACGGGCGATATGCACGCCCTCACCAGCTCGATCAATTTGATTTCGGCGATCATCGATAACTCGATCTATCAAGGGAACCCGCTCAACATCGATCCAAATCGAATCGTTTGGAAACGGGCGATGGACATGAACGACCGGGCTCTCCGCGAAATCACGGTTGCTCAGGGCGAGAAAAATGGGATCGAACGGAAGGATGGTTTTGTCATCACCGTCGCCTCGGAGATGATGGCGATCATGTGTTTAGCCCACGATGAAGACGATTTCCATGAGCGGCTTCTTCGCATCATCGTCGCTTATGACAAGGATGGCAAAGCGCTGACCGTCAAAGATCTCGGTTGCTCTCATGCCGTCATGAAGCTCATGAAGGAAGCCCTCAAACCGAACCTGGTCCAGACCCTCGAAAACAACCCGGTTTTGATCCATGGCGGACCCTTTGCCAACATCGCCCATGGCTGCAACAGTTTGATTGCGACCAAGATGGCGCTCAAATTAGCCCCGATTGTCGTCACTGAGGCGGGATTTGCAGCGGATCTCGGCGCCGAGAAGTTCCTCGACATCGCTTCGCGCGAAGGGAATCTCCACCCTGACCTCGCCGTGATGGTCGCGACGATTCGCGCCCTCAAGATGCATGGCGGAGAAGCATTCGAGAATCTTGCATTCGAAGACGTTGATGCCTTAGCCAAAGGCATGGATAACCTCGAGACCCACCTTGAAAACATCAAGAAGTTTGGTTTGCCTGTCATCGTGGCGATCAATCATTTTGCGAGCGATACCCCAAAAGAGATCGCCTATATCGAGAAGTGGTGCGACGAGCATCATTATGAATATTCCTTCCTCGATGGCTTCCTCAAAGGCGGGGAAGGTTCAATCGATTTGGCCAAGAAAGTCCAAACGATCCTCCAAAACATCCCGAGCAATTACCATCCGCTCTACGATCTCAAGATGCCGCTCAAGAGCAAAATCGAGACCATCTGCAAAGAGATTTATCGGGCGGGCAGCGTCGTCTACGAGCCGAAAGCGCTTGAACAGCTCGCCGAATACGAGAAGATGGGTTTCTCCGATGCCTATATCTGCATGGCAAAGACCCCGCAGTCGCTCACCGATGATCCGAAAGTTCTCGGCGCGCCGCGTGGTTTCGCCATCACGATTCGCGAGGCAAATCTCTCGGCCGGTGCCAACTTCGTGGTGCCGTTAACCGGCGCCATCATGACGATGCCGGGCTTACCGAAAATCCCCGCCGCCGTCAAAATGGAGGATTTGCCTTGGTAGCGCTTACTTATACCCTTTTCGATGAAGTCGAGATGAAAAAGGCGCATCCGTGTTCGACGCATTCGAAACGCTTCCAGATCATCCGACTTGGGGCCGACATCAAGATCCGCTGCCTCGGATGCGGCAACATCATCATGATCGACCGAGCCGCCTTTAACGAAAAAATCCGAGCGGTCATCGCCCATCACGATACCGAACTCAAAGTCGAAGGGCACAAATGAGAAATAACCCTCTATTAGTAAATGGAGGGTTTTCTTATCTACCGTATCATCAATCTCGGCAAAAACTTCTCATCTTCCTCGTCGGCCCATTGGGCGCTCAAAGGGATTTCTTTCGAACTTCCCTCGCGCGGCCTCGTGGCGATAACGGGCCCTAGCGGATCCGGCAAGAGCACTTTACTCAATTGCTTAGCGCTATTGGAAAAGCCGAGCGAAGGGGAGATTGTTTATCTCGGCGAACGCATCGATTCTTTTTCGGAAGCCAAGAAAGAGGACTATCGCAATTTCGAATGCGCTTTTGTCTATCAGCATTTCAATTTGCTCGAAGAGAAAACCGCGTTTGAGAACGTCGCGTTGCCGCTTGAGTTACGGGGTAAGAGCGAAAAGGAGGTGGCCTTGGCCGTCCACGTCCTTTTCCAAACCTTCCATTTGACGAATCTCGAAAAGAAAAAGGCGCGCCTCCTCTCGGGCGGTGAGAAGCAGCGGGTGGCCATCTTGCGGGCTTTGATTCTCAAGCCGCGCGTTCTTTTCGCCGATGAGCCGACGGGCGCCCTCGATGGCGAGAACGAGATCTTAGTGATGGAAACCTTGAAGCGGATTGCCCGTGATACGCTCGTGATTCTGGTGAGCCATAATGAGCGGATCGTCAAGGCGTATGCGGAAAGGCAAATCCAGATCGAACAGGGCCGTTTGATCGCCGATAATCCAGCGCCTTTTCCTGCAGAACCCCCTCGGATTGAGCATAAGCGGGGGAGTGCTAAAGGTTGGCTCTTCCGCCTTTTGAACGAAGATTACCGCCTTGATTGGCTGAAAAACAGCTTATCCTTTCTCGCTTGTTTTCTTTGCTTCCTTTCCCTGATTGGCACCTTTGGTTTTTATGTCGGCAGTCACGAAGAGATTGAAAAGGAAAAACGCTCCTCGCTCCAATACCTTCAAGCCTCGATCTCGAAAACGGTCAGTTACCCCATCGCTGGTTCACCCTTAAAACTTACCCAATCCTCACGGCCGAGCGAAGGGGAGGTCAGCGCCTCGCTTTCCGGCGTCAGCGGGATCGAAGTGGCTCCGGATTTCTCCTATTTCTTTCCCCGTTATTCCGCCTACACGATCAATGGTTTCCCCCGCGATCCCGTCGCTTTTTCTCCCTTGAAAGACCTTTCGCTTAGAAACCGCAGTTCCCTTTTCCTCAAAGCGGGCGAAGCCCCGAGCGGCATCTCGCTTGATTATGTCTTGGTCAATGAAGAATTTGCTGCCTTGTTCGCGGAGAGTCCGCTCGATCATCTCCTTGCCCTCTCCAACACTGTCAGCGTCAAAGATGGCGAAGCGAACGATGACGTAACCCTGTCTTTTTCTTTCCGGATTCTCGGCATCGTCCACGAGTTCTCCTTTCTCAACTCGCCCAAGGTCTATTACTCTTATCCCGCTCTCCGTTATGAGATGGAAGAAATCGCCCTGCCCAATATCGCTAAGGCGAGAGGAAGCGCGGTCAACTGTGCCTCCTTTGTTAACGAAGCCGAAGCTCATTCTGTCTATGCCTCCTATGATTACCTTCTTTTTGCTGCGGATGAAAAGAGTGCGGATCAACTGAAGAAAAAGTCTTTGGAACTCACGGAATCCTCTTCCGCCCTTTCCGTCACTTCCAATGCTTTTGCCCTCGAAGATGCCTTCCTTAATCTCAGTAACAGCTTTTCGCTGGGCCTCGTCCCTTTTCTTTTCATCGAGATTGCGGGCGTCTCCTTCATTTTGGGTTCGCTGGCTTACTCTTCCTTTTTGGAACGGAAGAAAGAGGCGGCGATCCTGATGAGCCTCGGGGCCCGCAAACGGGATCTTCGCTTCCTTTACCTCGGCGGAAGTTATTTCACGGCAATCGCCGGTGTGCTCGCCGCCTTGTCCTTGGCGCTCCCGATCGAGAAATATGGTTCGTTCCTTCTTGAGAAAGTCATAGGGGTGCCCCATCTCGTTTCAATCCCCTTAGGCAGTTATTTTGGGATTCCCTGCTTTTTGATTTTGAGTTTATTGGGCTTTGCCCTCCTAATCAGCACTTTTGGGGCGGGGCTACCGCTTTTGCGGGCCGAAAAAGCCAATTTGGCTGGGGAGTTGCGCGACGAATGAAAAACGTGGAGATTCGCCATTTGGGCAAACGCTTCGCCGATCGGGTTCTTTTTAATGATGTCAACCTCAGTTTTGAAAAGAAAGGCCTCTATGTCATTCTCGGCGATTCCGGAAGCGGCAAGAGTACCTTGCTTGATCTTATCGCCGGCCTCGATGTCGCCTATTCGGGTGAGATTCTTTGCCTCGGCTCGCTCCTTAAAGAAAGAAGTGAGGAGGAGCGCTGCAAATTCCGTTTGGAGCGGATAGGCTACATCCGACAAGGGACCGATCTCCTCGAACTCGAAAGCGCCCTCGAGAACGTTCTCTTGCCCCTTAAAGCGACGTCGAGCCTTTCGCCGCGCCTCGCAAAACGGAAAGCTCTTGATCTCCTTTCCTTCTTTAACCTCAAAGAAAAATCCCTGCAAAAAGCCAATACTTTGTCGGGAGGCGAGCGCCAACGGGTCGCCTTGGCGCGGGCGTTGGTAAACGATCCAGCTATTCTCCTGGCCGATGAACCGACGGGGGCCCTTGATGGCGAGAACGCCGATCTCATTTATTCGGAGCTGCACTTATTGGCGGCGAAACGTCTTGTCATTGTTGTCTCGCACGATTTAAAGCGAAGCGAGAAATACGCCGATCACCTTCTTTATCTTCAGAACGGGAGTTTCACGGCGAAAGAAAACCCTGCCCCCGAAGAAAGTGGCGAGAAGATGACGACCCTTTCCAGTCCGAAAAATCAGATGATTCATCCTTCTTTTTCCCTTTGGCTTCAGCACGGCTTCCATCTTTTGCGGGCGAAGAAGAACCGCAGTTTTCTTTCGTTTTCTGTTCTCTCGTTCTCTCTCCTTTCTTTAGGCTTATCCCTCTATGTGAGCCGCGATCTTTCCAAGAATATTTCGTCCGCCTTCACCTCGCTTACCGGCGAAGGGGTGGTGGTCATGGAGAAGACGGAGCAAGGTGAAGAGACTTTCGGCCGTGTCATCTCCGCCAGCGAGGATGACGTCAAAACTATCGCCTTGGCCCATCCCGATTTTATCAACGATTATGGCCTTTCCTACCTTGCCCCCTTCGAAACATACTTTCCCGATCTCAATCAGGCGGTGGTTCATTGTGCCTATGGGGAGGTGGTGATTCCCTCGCTCAATATGCGGAGTGCCAACGATTTTCTTTGGCTCGACGAGGAGAGCGACCTTTCCTTTTATCCCGAAACTCCGCCGCTCCTTGAAGAAGATCAAATCGTCCTTGGCCTTCCCTATTCTTCCTTGGTGGCGATCTGCCTCAATCTCCATATCTTGCGTAACTATGAAACCTTAGGCCAATATCTTTCAATCGCCCCGCTCGAACTCAGCTTTCAAGTGGCTAACGCCCAATGGAATTACAGTGATGAGCAGCTCTTAAGCGTGGTAGCTGTGACGCCCTCTTCTGTCCCGACCATTTATCATTACGACCATCAGTGGAGCTCCTATCTTCTCGAGGAGAAAATGCGCTTTCCGACCAGCGATGAGCCTGACGCCACCCTTCCTTGGATCATGCAGAAGGTTTTTTACCTTGAACCGCGGGTCACCCCTTACGAATTCATGAAGAACGTGCGCACGCAAGAAAGCCTGACCCCTTACGTCTTTGAGAGAGCCTCTTATCTATTTGAGCAAACCCATTGCGTGAAAGGCGAAGCGACCTCGCTAAAGCGTTTTTACGTCTTCTTGGCTGATAAGCATTCGCTCTCGCCTCAATTGATCGCCAAAGTTTCGAGCCATCCGGCTTTTTCTTCTTATTCTCTTTGTGCCAGTGGCAGTTATCAAGCCTTTCCGGAAGCTTTAACGAGCGGTTTTGCCAACCCCTTTTTCCTCACAAAAAGCGAAGAGTCGGCCAATACCTTGATCGATGCGATGTCCTCCGTGAGTTTGGAACAGGCCATGGTCGAGCCTTCTTTGCCAAGCGATGCGGTGGAAGGTTCCTTCCTAAAACCGCTTGCCTCCTCTTTATCGTTCTCGAGCGACTTCACGCTCCTCAAGAAAGGCCGAGCGCCCGTCGGGGAAGAAGAAGTCTGCCTCTCCAGTCATCTCTTAGCGAAGTGGGGGAATCCGGAAATCATCTATGGAGCTGCCCTCGTTTCCTCGGAGACCGTTGGGAACAAACTCGAAAGAGATTACCGTCTTTTCTCGCTTAAAGTGGTGGGGAGCGTTCTCTCCGATAATGACGTTATCTATGGCGAAAGCTATTGGACGATCGATTTTTTCCGCGATGTTTTGGGCATGAGTGCATTCTCTCTTGAACCCGAGAAAGTGATGTTGCGCTTGGCCGATCCTTCAAAAAGCCCGGAAGTCATCGCCGAGTTGGGCGCCGCTTATCCCCATTGTCGCTTCAGCGATCCCTCCCTCAGCGTCAAACAATCCCTCTCCCAGGTGATTTCCTATGTCGATTTGCTCTTAAAAGCGGCTAGCATCCTCACCCTTAGCATCTCTGCTTTTCTCTTATTGACCGTCGCCTTACTCACTTCTCTTGAGAACCGGAATGAAGGCAAAATGCTTTTCACCTTGGGCTTCCCCCGCGAAGAGGTGGCCGAAAGTTATGGGGCCACTTTGCTCCTCCTGACGCTGGGCGCCGCCCTCTTGGCCATGGGGGAACTGGTGGGGACCGAATATCTTTTCGACCGGGCGATTCAGAGCAACTTTGGCTCGTCGGCCTCCTTTGAGATCGATTTTTTCCCGCTTGGCGGGATCGCTCTCGCCGGTTTCTTGGGTCTCTTCTTTGCCTTCTTTTTGCTCCGCAACTGGGTTTATAAACGTGATTTTACTCGCGAAGGCCGTTAAAAAAGAGGGCGCCANGACGGGATGTTGCGTTTTTTGTTAACGTTTTTTCTTTCTTTGGTGTATAGTAATCCGCGGTTGGTTAGTGTCGAGTAGATACAAACGAACTAGAAAGGTTAGATACTCCATGAAGGGAACAGTTAAGATGTTCAACAAGGAGAAGGGTTACGGCTTCATCCACGGTGATGATGGCGTTGACTAC
>JGI20225J20221_1002347_pt1 | contig 24536 bp, 23 predicted proteins | sample BioMet4_FD_20221 | JGI IMG/M metagenome (IMG submission 20221)
TCGGCCGGCGCCTGACGTCCTGATAGCGTATACCTCAAACTGACAGGGCTCCCGTGGGTACGTTTCGCCACAAGCCTCTTCGGGGCGAGCGGCGCGGCGCCAGAAACGTTGCGTCACCGGCCCAGACGCCAACGTCCGACTGCGGGCGGGACGTGAAGTGGACCGCCGAAGGTGGGCCTACTTCACCTATCCTGCCTTCTGAAGGTAGTGTGCCATAATACGTCTTATTAAAATGTAACTTTGCATTTTCCAAAAATTCAATGCGATCAAACGTACCTCTGTTTAGAGTTGTTTGATTCAAAATACAAGAATATAAGGTCAAGACAACAGGCTGAAATTGAATAAAGCCAACAAGAGACCGCTGCGTAATTTTCTCCGAAGTCTGCTTGCCCCGTTTTTCAGGTTCGCGAGGCGGGAGTCGTGGCTGATTTCTCTCCAGGCCAGGGTGTTTTCCCTCATCGGCGGCATTTGCTAGCCAAAGGGGGCACGTCCGCTCAGCAGGCGGCCCTGAGGACCGCTTTTTTCAGATTGAAGGCCATGGCATTGAGCAGGAACTCTAGCTCGATCTTGGCCAGACCGAGATATCGGGCCCGAAAGAAGCCGTAGCCACGCTTGAGGGTGCCGAAGGCGTGCTCCACCTTGGAGCGAACGCTGCTGACTTGGCGATTGGCAGCTCTTTCGGTGAGAGTGAGGTTCCGATTCCGTGCTCCCTTGTGACCTGCTCGGGGCTTTTCGGACCATCTGAAACTTGAGAGGGTGGCTCTCGACGACGAAGAGGGAGCCATGAGAAAGGGACGATTTTCGGAAGAGAGACTACTGCATAATTCTCTCCGAGGTCTGCCTGCCCCGTTTTTCAGGTTCTCGAGTCGGCAATCGTAGACGATTTTCCTCCAGGTTCAGGATGTTTTCGCCCCATCGGCGGCATTTGCCAGCCAACGGACGCACGTCCGCTCAGCAGGCGAGCCTGAGGACCGCTTTTTTCAGGTTGAAGGCCATGGCATTGAGCAGGAACTCCAGTTCGATCTTAGCCAGACCGAGATATCGGGCTCGAAAGAAGCCGTAGCCACGCTTGAGAGTGCCGAAGGCGCGCTCCACCTTTGAGCGAACGCTGCTGACTTGGCGATTGGCGGCTTTTTCGGCGAGCGTCAGTTCCCGATTGCGGGCAGCCTTGTACATGATGCCATCCGAGAGGCCCCGGACCGCAAGCACGTACCGGTTCAGTTGGCTGCTGTACCCCTTGTCCGCGTAGACACTCTCGCCAGCTCGCGCGCCGACTTCATCCAGCACCGTGACGAATTCTTCCGTGTCGNACCGATTGGCCGGCGTGGCATGACCACCGAGCACAAAACCATCCTGACTGTCCGTGGCGGCGTGGATTTTGTAGCCGTAAAATGCCCGGTTGCCCTTGCGTAGCCAGGCCGCGTTGGCCTCGTCGGAGTAGCTGATGGTCACATCCGGCGCGTCACCGGCATCTTCCTCGCGGTCCTCGGGCAGCACGTCGAGAACCTTGATCGGACGACGCGCGGAAGAAACGACGCTGGCATCGACAATGGTCCCTTCGCGGACCAGAAGTCCCTGGCGTTCCAGCTGATGGTTGAGTTTGTCCAGCGACCGCTTGAGGATATTACGNTCCACCAGGCTCTGGCGGAAACGNCAGATTGTGGTGGAGTCCGGCACCTCGTCGTGGTCCAGNGAAAGGCCCGTGAACCGGACAAAGGACAGGCGATCGCACAAGGCCTCTTCCACCGCCATGTCGCTGAGGTTGTACCACCGTTGGAGCAGAAGAATCTTGAACATGAGCAGCGGCGGATAGGCCGGATTGCCGACGGCATTGGCCACCCGCTTGAGCTTTTGGCGAAGCACTTTTTCGATGGGTTTCCAGTCGATAAGGCGATTGATCTCGTCCAGGAAGCAGTCCTTGTGCTTGCGGCGAGCGGCAACATAGCCGGCAATACCGGGCTTCTTGGAAGTACGTTCACTCATGGCCGCCATCCATCGTTTTGGATGGAGAAAATATACATCAACTACTTAAATTTACAATAGTTTATTGAAATTTCCCGTGCATCGGTCTCGNANTGTTTTTCCCTCCACGCCTCGTGCATCCTAGTCTTTTGCGACACATCCTGCAGGCTTTTGAAAACCAATCGATCAGCTGATGGTCTTTGCCATGCTCGCTAACGAACTACCTTGACTTGAAATCAACAGGTTAATTCATAAAAAATTAAAATGTAGATTCTTTGGGGCCTATTCTGAATTTTCAACTCCTAGACAGAAAAACTCTCTGTTCTCATGCAGACCAAAACGGATCCAATGATCTAATCCCGAAGCCATCTTATTCTCTGATATCGCCAGAGCAACATCCTGGTTAATTTCAAGATAAAGATTTTCATTAAAACACGGTCCAATGATTTTTCGACAGTGACGTTCAGTACATTCAGAAACAACGCGTCTCAATATCAAGACAATTTCCTGTTGCTTGACCATAATAAGCTTTTCTAGTTTATTTCTAAGCCGAGTAGCATCCTCAAGATCAAGCTGCAATTGCCTAGATTTTTCCTGCTCATTTCTCAAGGACTCCTCAAAAGACAACTTCTCGGACTTTGCTTGATCATACTCACTTAACAATGCTTGAAATTGATCTTGCAATTGCCTAGATTTTTCCTGCTCATTTCTTAAGGATTCCTCAAAAGACAACTTCTCAGACTTTACTTGGTCATGCTCACTTAACAATACTTGCAATTGAGCTTGCAATTGCCTAGATTTTTCCTGCTCATTTCTCAAGGACTCCTCAAAAGACAACTTCTCGGACTTTGCTTGACCATACTCACCTAACAATGCTTGCAATTGAGCTTGCAATTGCCTAGATTTTTCCTGCTCATTTTTCAAGGACTCCTCAAAAGACAACTTCTCGGACTTTACTTGATCATGCTCACCTAACAACGCTTGCAATTGAGCTTGCAATTGCCTAGATTTTTCCTGCTCTATTTTTAACGATTCTTCAAGAGCCCCCTCTTTAGAAGTTAGAGAATCAATCTCACCAGGCAAACAATCTTGTTTTGATGTATTTTGCGTAGTATTCTTAATATCAACATCATCCAAAACAGAGCGAAGACATACTCCCCCACAGCCAAGAGTCCCATCCCCATCAGAGTAACCAGCCCTGCACATAAAATCAAAAAATATTTCTGCCATTTCTTCAAGTTGCTTTAAAGAAAAAAAAGAATCTAACGCTACTTTAGAAGTGTTTGAAAAATGATTAGAGTGAAGATGGGTAACATTATCAAATGTATCAGTAAATCCTGAATCATTACTCGTAGTCGAAGTCCGGCCGGGCTCTAAGTAATCAAAACGCTGCACAATTTTTGACAAGTTTTCTTTCGTATAAAAATCAAAAACCTTTTTATACACACTATCCTCAAGCTCAATACGTAAAAATTTGCCAATTTTCTTGAGTGATTCAATTTTACGAAAAAAACAACTTTCATATCTAAAAACCATAACCAACGGACTTGCGAGAAGTTCTGCAACATTCTGAGTGTTTTCCAATACAGCATTCAAGGAATCTTCATACGTTTTATTAAATCTCGTCATTAAACTTTGAACAGACTTTCTCGGGTCATTAATACTTAAAATAACTGGCGCAAGTAATTTTTTGTTCAAAGAATACACATAACGATCTTTTAAATGAGACTTAACGACAACAGCATCATACACAGGTTCATGAATTATAAAATCTTGAAAAATATTATCAGAGTACAGCTGTTTTATTGTCAAAAACCGATCACAAATCCTTAGCATAGTAGAAGTAACATTATAAACCCACGTAGATGCACTACCATACATGCCTGTAGTCGAAACCAATGAATATTTCATGCATCAAGACCTTTCTAAACACACAGACAATGTGTTAAATTTCCAATCAAAATCAAGGCGGAACAACGTTTATTGTCACACCAAGACGATGAAAAATCCTTCATCACCAAAATAAAGTGGCACATTAGTCCCCAAAACGGCATCAGCAACTTTCACCTTATCTCCGTACACCGACTCCAAATGCTCGGGCAGGACTTCTCTTGGGCTTTTCAAGCCCCCCCTTCCCTTCCCCCATCACAAATCGCCCAGGAGATTCCCGCTCCGCCCCAACGCCTAAAAATGCTGGATCCAGGCCAACCAGCCTAAGTCCCGGTAGATCCTTTGCCTGTGACAGATCTTCAGTCCCTCTGCTGGAGATCGGGAGATGCAGGAAGCTACCTCTTTTGACTGACCCACTGACCTTACCCCTCCGGGTATACCACGCTTAAGTTCGGACTCTGGTTGTTTAGGTTTTCCCCTGTCGAGGCTCTTCTGTATTCATCCGGGCTCATTCCGCCAAGAGAGCCGTGGGGACGCAAGGTATTGTAGTCCTGCCGCCACTCCTCGATGGCTTTCTTTGCCTCCGAGAGATTCGTGAACAGGTTTGCATCCAGGCACTCGTCCCGAAATCGCCCGTTGAAACTTTCGATGAAGCAGTTGTCCGTCGGCTTGCCCGGGCGGATGAACTCCAGGCGTACGCCATGCTCGTGCGCCCACCGATCCAGCGCCTTGCTCGTGAACTCCGGCCCGTTATCCACACGGATGACCTGAGGACACTGCCCTTGAAGGCGCAGTGCGTCCAGCCGCCTGGCGACACGTTCCCCGGTGATGGAACGATCCGTCGCCAGGCAAGGGCTTCGACGGTCCCACAGATCCACCACGATGAGAACTCTCATGCGCCGCCCGCCGGCCAAGCTGTCGCTCACGAAATCCATGGCCCAGTGCTGGTTTGCTCCAGTCTGGCCCGGCCTAACGAGACGGAGGTGGCTCGGTCATGTTAGGCGTCGCCGTTGGCGCAATGACAGTCCTTCCTGGCGATAGACGCGCTCAACGCGTTTGTGGTTCACAACCCAGCCCTCTCGGCGCAAGAGCGTCAGCAAACGGGGACGGCCGAAGCGTCTGCGCTCCTCGGCAAGTTCCTTCAATCGGATTCGTAAATCGGCGTTACGGTCAGGTGCTGGCACCCGCCGATAGGTCCGACGGTCTATGTCCATCAGCTTGCAGGCCCGCCGCTCGTAATAGCCATGTGTCTCGACAACGTGTCGCACGGCCAAGCGGCACTCAGCGGGCTCTACGAATTTTTTGCGAGGACTTCCTTGAGCACCTGGTGTCCAGCGCCAGTACGGCAACCAAACGCTTGAGTCGCGGGGTTTCCTCTTCCAGGCTCCGAATCCGGCGGGCTTCTGCAACTTCCAACCCTCCGAACTTGCTGCGCCACTTGTAGAAGGTCGCATCGGATATTGCGTTCTGGCGGCAAAGCTCGGACACAGCTACGCCAGCTTCGGCCTGTTTGAGAATCCCGATAATCTGCTCCTCACTGAAACGGCTCTTCCTCATGACCGACCTCCTGGCCGAGTCACGAACTTTTAACTGGGATACCTTTTGGGGGAAAGGTCAGGGCAACTCCACACCCGCTCCCCTGGCAGCCAGGCCATGCTTTCTATCTGGTGGGCAAACTGAAAAAGTTTGCTGTGAGCAAGTCATGGCCATTACGCTCAGGGTCTGTGGCTACCGATATCGGAAAGTACTTCAAGACCGCCATATACTTCTTCTGCGGCGGGTTGGACCTCTATCCGAGAAACGCTTGACCGAGGGACCCACGGGAAACCCGGAAGGCCCCTTTCATTTCGTGAGCTGCCCCCTGTCTTGACGGTTATGAATTACCTGACCTCAACCTCGGGATCTATTGCGATCTCAGAGTGAAACAATCCCTGGATGGCCTCGTGAAACGAAGATGCAATATTGTCCCAGGTCAAATACTTGATAGCCTTGGCGTAGCCGCACAGGCCCATATCATTCGCTTTCCCAGAATCTTTGGCCAATATGCGCATGGCCTCGACCAACTCTTTCACGTCACCGACCAGCAACCCGTCTAAGCCATCATCGACCAGCTCCTGAAAGGACAGGCAGTATTTGTTGGCGATGACGGGCCTACGGCTCATCCAGCTTTCGGCCAACACGATACCGAAACTTTCGCTGGAGCTCATGCTGACCACCGCCAGACAGGAAGCCAGGGCGTCCAGAACCACGTTGCGATCTTGGCATCCGTAGTAATAGACGTTCTTTTCCGTGATGGGCAGCTTGTCCTCATCAGGTCCAATAAGGACGAGATCCACATCCATGCTCTGCATCAGGGTTTGGTGAGCCATGATGATGGTGCGATAGCCCTTGGATCCTATCTTGCGACCCAACACGAGAAAGTAGGGGCGGTCCGAGGAGTGCAAGACCTTAAATGCATTGTCAGCAGGCTGGCGACAGATAAATTCCATTGGTTCGACCCCACCGCCGTTGAGTTCGATAGTTCTCACCCCAAGCGGATTGAAGAAGTAGTTAGTGACCATTGGAGATGGAGAGATAACGGCATCAGCCATTTGGTATAGGGCATAATACTGTCGCCAATGGTAGAACATGTCGTCGACATGAATGTGGGGCAGAATAACCAGAGGCACACCAGCTTCCTTGACTGCTGGTGCAACATCTACAGAAATGCTAAATGGTACACCCTGTACCAGCACGAAATCGTAGTCACCGGCTACTCGGCGTACATGCTCTACCAGGGCCTTGGATCTCGGACCGCGTATGGCACGCAATGCGTCTTCCACATCATCGGGATGCTGCTTGGCTATAGCGTAGAGGGCGGCGATCCAACCACCTTCATCCTGGCGGCGCCACAAGGATTCGAAGGACGTCTCTAGTCCCAGATCCGTCCACAATGAAGAGCCGGAATGCAGCACCTGCACGCGTTGTAACAAGAAGCCAAGGCCACGTGTGTCTGCAGCTACTTCCCTGGTAACCAGGCGGAGGGAAATGCAATGGTTAACATTAGGGTCTAAGGCGAACTCTACACTGAAGGTATCTCGGATCTTGATCGTAGATTTCAGCTCGTCATTGATATACACTCTGAGGTCGGACACGCCATCGTACCAGCCGTACAGACGTAATCCGATGGTTTCGGCCGAGGTGAAGACCTCGGCCTGTCCGCTTGACCAGCGAATGTACTCGTTCTTGCTGGAGACATCTAAGTCGTACCAACCACCAAGCAGGCAGTCGTCCGTAAGAATCGCCTGGGCCTGACGCCCCAGCATGACCTGCTCGCGGATTTTTTGTTTCCACAGCAGCCGACTGTACTCCTGCTTATCTTCGGCCGACAGAGCATCATCCGGGAACAACTTGAGCTGGCGCAAAAACGACGCCGTATGCTGTCCTGGCTTGACGGAATTGGTCTGATAGGAACAGCAAAAGGTGAACTCGTTATAAATATGCTGCGCGAGCGGAGCTACTAAATCGATTTCAGCCTGAAAGCCCTCGGCATATTTTTGCAGAAATTTGGCGAGATACACTTCCGCGCCGCCCTGGCACGGTTCGGTATAGCGGTAGGTTACCACTAGCAGCCGCTTCGGGCGCTGTTTACGGACGCGTTGGGCCGTATGGGTCTGCACCATCGTGGCATACCGCAGCCCCAGACGCTGCCAGTCCAAATTTTCCGCCGCGTATTGGTAAGCTCCCTCGGCCAAGCGTTGGCGCAAGGCCGGATCGGCGATCAAGTCCCGGATAGCGTCCACGAATTTTTCCAACGGGCGTACGATCCCCTGTTGTTCGTCCTGAACGGCAAAGCCACGTACCCCTGTCGGTGTGGACACCGTGGGCAGGGCATAGCCAAAATAATCCGCTAACTTCAAGTTGGAGCCGCCGCCGCTGACCATTGGATTAAGCGCAATGTCGGCCTGAAGCAACAGATCGTGCTTTTGCGCGTCCGACACCATGCCCATGCGGCGAAGTCCCGGGACCTTGGCGAAATCGCCAAGGGCGTTACACACCGACCCTACCATCAGCAGGGTCATGTTCGCAAAATGCGGCAAAACATCTTGGCAAAGCGCCTTGGCGGCCACAATATTGGGCGGATGCCCGCTGCCAATAAAAATCGCCGTGAACCGTTCCCCGATGTCTCGGGCGGCCCGGGCCGCCATGGCCTGCTCAGCTTCATTTGCGGGCAGGATGGTGCAGCCATTGAGAATCACCTGCACGGGCGTGTTTGGGGCATAGGTGGTGAAGCAGTCGGCATCGGCCTGGGTGACCGCGACAATGGCCGAGGCCTTATGAATCAGATATTTTTCTACGTCCTCCACGAACATGCCAAGCAGTTTTCCGTCTGTATGCTGGGCCAGGATGTCGGGCTTCATGTCTGCCTCGACATTATAGGAATCGTAAATCACCGCCAAGTCACGAGTCGGCACTTCCAATAGCGGTGCGAGGTAGGGATGAGTGAAAATCTTTACCCCGGCGTTTTGCGACAACATGCGATAATAGCGAACCAGGGTCTGATTGGACAGGCAAAACAGACTGGAAGCGATGTCAGTGATGGCAATCCAATTTTTCACGCTAAGTGTTTTTTCGAATACCCGCTGCGCATCGGATTTAGGGATGCGCATTTCCACGAAATCTTGGGCAAGTTCCTCTACCTCCACATAGGCCTTGTCGTGCTGGCATAGCAATACGACCGGGCGCTGCTTGGCGGTTTCCCGCAGGAGGCTGTACAGACGTTTAGAGCCGCCGGCCAATGGATTGGCCGCCGAAAAGTCGTTGAGTACCAGAGCCGGCGACATGGCGGCCTCGTCCCCGCGATGGTGGTCTCCTTCAAAGGCTGCCTCAAAGGCCGCCACCGCTTTTGAAGCAATCACCGGCCAGGACATGGTGGTTACCAGAGGATCGTGTTTGACCTCGGATAGTCGCTGACGGAGATCGTCGTCCTGGAGCAGCCGTGACACGGCGTGCGGGAAGGTGCTGCGATCCACCACAAGAGCATGCACGCCGTTGAGGATATGTAGTCCTCGGGCCCCAACCGGGGTGGTCACCAAGGGTAATCCAGCGGCCAGCGCCTCAATAGTTTTAAGGCATGTGCCCGCCCCCCCAAACATGGGATTGATAAACATTGCGGCCGTAGCAAAAAGATGTCGTTTTTCTCTGGTGGACACCTCTCCGAGTAACTGGACGTTGCCCGGGCCTTGGGAAATGGATAAGCCCACTCGACCGGCGATTACAAAGCGTTGCTGAGGGAACTGCGGTGCCAATTCCTGCACGATGTAATTGGCCGCCTCGATGCTGGGCGGATGCTGGGACCCCATAAACAGAATGAACGGCTGCTGGTCGCAGCCAATGGGACGCTGCTCGGCCTCGGTGAAGTCGAATTCATCTGGGTCATAGCCGTTTGGCGTCAGGCACAGCCGTTGCGGGGGGACGCCGTAGAGAAAGCGGAACTTGAGCAATTCAGCCGGCGAGATGGCCAAAATCACCTGGCTGTTACGCGCCAAGGTGGTTTCCAGCTGGAGCACCAAATCGTGCACCTCTTGGGTGCGATCTCCAGTGATCAGAAAATCAATCATCTCGCTTTCGAAATTATCGCTGTTGTAGAAGCGCGGCTTGCCGTCTCGGCCTAAGCCTGGGTCATAGGGCACGGTATATGGGAACTCGTGAATCACCCCGTCGGAGGTTTCGAGGAGTTCGGCCACAATTTCGTGGTATCGGGTATGGTTGCGCCCCACCATGGCGCATGCAACGCCGGACAGTTCTCCCTTGATGCCGGCTTGAGACAGGGTCTTGTAGACTTGGTCGAAATCCTTGGTTTTGGGCACACGGAATTCCCGAAAATTGGGCCCATGCAGCACTATTTCCTCCCGGCACTGGGGATAGGTCCAGCTAACCAAGGAAATTTCAAAGTATCGGCTGAGCTGCCGATACATGTTGACCAGACGCAGCTCCCCCCCGCTGGCCGGGGGCGTGAAAGCCGGAAAAAAATTGAGGGCGAGGAGTTTTTTCATAATGGTAGTAGCTAATTTTTCTGTCTGAGGGCAATGCCGACTAGGTTAGAGCCCTTGCGATGAATGCAGTGGGTTAAGTCGAGGGGGACGTTGACGCACGTGAACTCGGTCTCGAAAATTCATTGCCCCCACTCTGTAGCAGGTGGCAATAATCGTAGTAAGCCTGAACGATCTCAGCATCGATGAAGTACAGAATAGTTTTAAATACAAACAAGTTGGAAATCAACTGATGATCTTTAATTGGCCGTCCATAGTCCTTGGGAAAAAGCCTTGAGAACATTTCAACAGACAGGTCTAGCAATGTTTCTTCCCCAAACGAATGATAAATAGTGCCGTTAAGCAGCTCAGCATGAGCTTTTGGCAGCCTCGTCGTATTGTCAATGGACTTGGATTGCCACCAACGCTTATAATATATCATAAAATACATAACAAAATTCATAAAAATTCATGGGGCATGACTAGAATAGCGGGAGTTAACTCTGCAAAAAGCTAGTTATGACAATGAGTAAAAGTACGCATCCAACCAAATAAAATTGCCACGACAAGCTAATAGCCCGTTGCAAAAGCCGTTTTGGCCAAATTTTCTTATCATACCAGCAACAGGCCGCTCAAGCCCCCTTCGGGGGGGGAGTATATCATAGTACCGGCTATGCTCTAGTGGTAGCTGATTGCTTGTGATCGTTCATCCTCGTTTCCAAGGTGAGACAGGGATATGAACCGTTTGTTATTACGCGATGGCCGATGGTCTCGATTGGAGCTATTTAGTACTGGGAAGTAGCAAGATCGTGGTGTAGCGGCAAAAAAATAACAGGATATTTGGGGAAGCTGTACTGTGGATAGCGGGGAGAGCCTTCCCCATGGCGTGACCAGCCAAAGGCGTTGGTGGGGCTGGCACAGCGTATACGTGTGATTTGCCCTTTGGAACCTAAAAGGAATCTGGGCTCGATTAGCCGAAGGTGAATCTGGTGATATAAATTTAGAAATACTCTTCATTGAAAGTAATCCGAGCCACCAGCCTGCAGCAGCCTCCCCCAAAGGTGCCCGAGAGGAATACGACTTCGTCGCATTTGTCATAAGTATCACATCGCGAAGTATAGAGGCGACCCTGCCGGAAAAGCCAAATTATTGAACAAGAATAAGACTACTACATTTATAAAGACAACGATTTCGCCGAACTATTTTCTAATAAAAAACTTGTTCGGCGATTTATAGCCATACTGCATTCATCTTGTCTTCATCTGGCTTCGATCTGCCCCTCGTATTTTCGAGAAAAATATTAGTGTTGTAGCGCGTCGCGGTCAAGACTTTTTTGCAGAAAGTTCCTGTCTGGCATAGACCGCATATTCCAGCTTGACAATTTGTTGCGCCATCAGTTCCAGTTCGCACAATAGGCGCTTCGTTATTGTTTCTGGCTCAGTGACTCCGATGATGATCTGCTGAGGTAGAGCGCGGGCTTCTTCGGAGCTCATCATGGACTTAAGCACCGCTTCAGGCGGCATGCCCTCGTTCATGGCCGTCAAGTGGTAGGCCAAACCCGTTGGATCGGGGTCGCGGCGTAGGATGTGGTGATAGGCCAGGGTGAGGAACATTTCCTGGGTAGGAGCGGTAAAGTCCTCCAGTGACAGATAGCGTCGCTCCTGAATATCACCTGCAAGGGGGCCCTGTAAATCTTTTTCAGTAGCGTCAGGAATTAGGACTACCTTGCGCTTGCTCTGGATGCCAGACGACGCAATCGCTCTCAAGACATCCATACGGCTTTTATCTTTTTTCCGCAAAGCAGATAGCTCTCGAAAATATTCTGCATAATCTGGCATACGGCCAACAAGAGTGGTGTAGACGAAAAATATAAATTCTCCATCAATCATATTATTACAGTGTGACATGGATATATATAATGTATTATTGGCATCTTCAGCAACCACAGGTGCATGTCGTGATCGAATTGCACAGACAACATCTGAAATAGAAAGAATAATATCGACGCCATTTTTATACATTTTTACCAATTCCTTAATCGAAAAATTGTACGACACTTTCACCTAGGCCATATTCTCAGGTATCTATCCCATGACTCCGTAAACAACATCTATTCTGGTTGCAGTCAAAGTGTCGTCGACTACCAAGAAAGATTGGATATTTTAGAACATTGACTTTCCTGGATTAAGCGAATGCCTCTTCACCTAACAGGACGCCACATGGGAAAGTTGCCTCTTGAGCTCGCCGAGAAACCGCTCCTCGGCAATGACGAGCTTGCAGCGATGGGTGAACTCATGCACATCTGCGACATAGATTCCATCTGCGCCAAGCGGGAGTCCCTGAACTCTCAGGTCGTTGAGAAGGACATCCTGTGGTGCCGGCGGCCTTATCACAAGACAAATCTGATTTCGACCACGTGCGACAATTCAAGGACAGCGCATTCTTCGCGACAGCCCTGGACGTTGACCGTGTGTCGTCGGAAGACACGCTGCGGCAACGTTTCGAGGCGATGAACCTTGATCGCAACGTCCATGGGGCCATGACCATGTGCTCTATGCGCATGTTGTGCAAACGGGCGTTCACCCCAGGGATCATGCCGTATTTCATTTTGTTGACCTGCAGGTCACCAGTGACTCCACCAACCTCGACAACAGCGACACCCAAAAGAAGGGCGCCACCACGGGTGATAATGAAGTTCTCGGCTACGTCTCTGGCTGCACGTTCCTCGAAGGCGGCCTGATCATGGGAGCCAAGCTGACTAAATCCCATATCCCTTTTCCCTGAATCCGTAAACTGGAGTTCACCCGATTTTTGTGGAGACTTTTCGACTTGAACTCTCAGGAAGCGAGAACATGCATCCTTTCGTAAGCCAACGGCGACATGTAGTCGAGAGCAGAATGTCGCCGCTGGGTATTGCACCAGCCTTCGATGAAATCAAACACGGCCAGTCTGGCCTCCTGTCTTGACCTAAACGAGTTTTGCCAGAGCAGTTCGCACTCAAGCGATGCGAAGAAACTCTCGCACATGGCATTGTCAAAGCAATCTTCGACAGTTCCCATGGATTGGCGTACGTCCAATGTCCGGCAATGGCTCCCACAACTAAAAGACGTATATTGTGACCCTTGATCAGAGCGGTGGACCACTCCTGAGAGACCGATGCACGGAAAATTTCAGTGAAAACTCCACCGCCTGAAGGCGGTGGCATCAAATTACGACTAAAGTCGGCGATTCCGGCTAAAGCCGGTTTCCCTCCCTGCTGAAGCAGGCTTAAGTCGAAGGGAAGCCCTCCCCTTCTATTCTGAAATCGGAGTCCTCGCCATGATGCTGGTTCTCAATATATTGTCGGATCACATCATCAGTGATGTTTCCAATGCTACAGCAGAAATATCCACGAGTCCAAAGATGCCTACCCCAATATTGCTTTCTCAAGTGATGAAATTCATTTAGGAGCTTGTTAGAGGTCTTCCCCTTCAACCGTTGTACCAACTGACCTGCCGGCATTCTTCGGACCAGTCAATTCTTGAGGGTGGCCCCTTGGTTTGAGGTACTGTCGATCATCTGTGCAAAGGCCATCGGCGTCATTTTGCCAAGGCTCGAATGCGGGCGCACCTCGTTGTAAGTCCTGCGCCAGTCCTCGATGACCACCTTAGCTTCCGTCCGAGAGCGAAACCACTCCATGGAGAGGCATTCGTCCCGAAACTTGCCATTGAAGCTCTGTAACCGCTCACAGGGTCTGGACAATTTTTAGTTAATGCACATAGTTGGCATATGGGGATAGCAGTGCCGGTGCGAACCTGCCTTACCACCGANGTGGTGATGAACACCCCGTGGCCGATGCTGGGTTACGTTCATGTTCTGCACGGTGAAATCCAGGCGCTCAGGGAACGCATCGAGGTGCTCGAGGCCAAACTCAGCGCAGATTCCACGAATTCCAACAAGCCTCCCTCCAGCGACAATCCGTTCACCAAGGGTAAGGAAGCAAACAAATCCAATCGAAAAGACAGAAAAAAGCGCAAAGGATTNCGACAGCAAGCTCTCAGTCCAACCCAGGTCACGGAGCTTTATCCCGGAAAATGTAGCTGCGGCTGCAACAGCCTCACGGGGGTGGAGCCTTACTACGTCCATCAAGTCGTTGAACTGCCTGAGATCAAGCTGGAAGTGACACATTTCATCCTGCATCGAGGTCGGTGCCGCCACTGCGGCAAAATGCTCAAGGCGCTCATCCCTCCGCAGCAGCGCACGGGCTACGGCCCGAGACTCGCCTCCATTATTGCCGTCATGGCCGGCACTCAAGCCGACTCCCGACGCGCCACCCAAGACTTCCTCTTCTCGGTGCTGGGCCTTCCTGTCTGCCAAGGAGCTATTCAGAAGATCCTCGACCGAGTCTCCCGCGCCATCGAACCCCATTACCAAGCCATCGGCGCGCTTGTGCGAAGTTCTCCCGTCAACCATGTGGACGAAACCGCTTGGTATTGCAAGGGAATGCTGCAATGGCTGTGGGTCATGGGAAATAGCTTGGCGGCGTATTTCATGATTCACCGGCATCGGTCGAAGAAGGCTTTCCAGACATTGATCCAGGATTGGCAANCGAAGTTCTCCCGTCAACCATGTGGACGAAACCGCTTGGTATTGCAAGGGAATGCTGCAATGGCTGTGGGTCATGGGAAATAGCTTGGCGGCGTATTTCATGATTCACCGGCATCGGTCGAAGAAGGCTTTCCAGACATTGATCCAGGATTGGCAAGGCATTCTGGTCAGCGACGGCTATGGCGTTTACGCGAAATGGGTGGGGCTGCGTCAAACCTGCCTGGCCCATCTGATCCGTTACGCCAAAGGACTCGCTGAACGAAAAGACCCCGAGATCGCCAAGTGTGGCGCCTGGACCCACAAGGAATTGCAGCGGTTGTGTCACATGGCCAAGGCGCCGCCCACAGTCGGCGAATGGAACATGTTCTATGCGCGTTTCATTCGCCTGGTGTCCAAGTACAGCGACCGGGCAGACGACGCCGGCAAACTGACCCGCCGCCTCATCGACGAAATGGATNATCTGTGGCTGTTTCTCAAGGAAGCCGGCGTGGCTCCGACGAACAATCACGCCGAACGCCTCCTGCGCTTCGCCGTGCTGTGGCGNAAAGCCAGCTTTGGCACCGTCAGCGAGAAGGGTGGACGTTTTGCGGAACGNATCCTGTCCCTGCGCCAGACCTGCCGACTTCGGGGGAAGAGAATATTCCCGGTTCTCGTCGACGCCATGACCGCTTTTTTCGCTGGGGCCTGTCCAGAAACCGCCTGGATTCATGAGATCAAAAATTGATCCTGTGAGCGGTTACCAAAAAATTGACCTGTCGATTCCCCCGCGATTTTGCCTTCATGACTGCCCCCTGAAGTACTCAGACGCAACCGGGTTTCTGCGGATTTACTGCATTTCCTTGTCGAGGATGCTGCAGTGATCGCTGTATTTTGTTAATATTTTTTAACTGGATGGGTGATTTTTTAGGGCCGACTACCTAGCAACTTGTGGCTTCCGCAAGAAGGGCCTGGTTGAACGCTTGTGATCCTTGGCCAGATCACGGTCTTTTCCAACGCCCTGCTAAGCTGATTTTTGGGCAGAAAGATAATCTACAATATACCTAACCGACTCGTCTATTTTTATAAAATATGGAAAATTCCGTTGCTCTTTATTATACTTCTCCTCATCGAACCAAGTCTGCGTAATTGGCATGATGTGTATAGTTGAACAAATACTTTTAAAAAATTTAGTGAACCACCGAACGTTATTCACTACGGGATGCGCTATGACAAAAATATTGATTTCATGCTGGGAAAAAATAAAATTCATTAAATTAGCGCCAATTGGAGTTATATATATTCCGCAGCTGTTTACAGAGCTTATTTTGTAGGATAAAGATTTGTCCTCATAATAGTCAACAATCAACGGTTGGCTTACATTAAGCTTTTCCAAAAAATCTTCCTCATTTATCATGTAGCGATATTTTCCAGAGTTTGAGTCGGCATTTTTTCTTGATAAATAGAGAATTTGTTTATATTTTTGCCTTTCAGCTAGGCAATAGACATCGTGCCGTTTTAATTTACCAAAGCGACACCTGATATCTTGATATGCAGAGATCTGCAGTTTAGTAATCTCGCCATAATTTTTTGATATTGGAGAAATAAAATAGGACGTCTTTAGGAATACCGCATCATCTTCTTTAAGGTAAATAAACATTGTATCTGGAAATATACAGGCTGTAATCTCACGGATAAATTCCCTATCCTGAACAATGAGCGGTAAATTAGGGAATTCTTTTGCAGCTAGCCAAATCCTGGGCAGCGTTTCTATAAAAAAATGCTGGTAGTTATTATCCCAAAGATTTATGCAAAAAACAGCTGGCGTTTTATGCTCGCTTGGATATTTTATTTTTTTTAAAAAAACAGCAAAATCAGATTTTGTATTGTTTTCAAACTTGTTTCCGCTATAATCTGGATTGACTCCCATAAGACTCGTTTCTTGAAAGAGTACCGTGGTTGTACACAAACCTCTTATTGAAGCGAAGACATCACTAAATTGATAAGCTCTGACAGGATGCCCGCCATGCAGTAAGGATACATTTCCATATTCCTCAAATTCAGTATAATAAATATTGTGATCATTTTCAGCTTGTTTATCGGCAAACGAACTTGTATAGCTTGCCTCGAATTCAATTATTTTGCCATCAATACTATAAGCTAAAATATTTTTGACTTTATCTTCAACGCGTTCCACAATATACCTCCAAATTTTATGTAGTGAAAACTCCACCGCCTGAAGGCGGTGGCATCAAATTACGACTAAGGTCGGCGATTCCGGCTAAAGCCGGTTTCCCTCCCTGCTGAAGGAAGGGATACCCTCCCCTTCTATTCTGAAATCGGAGTCCTCGCCATGATGCTGGTTCTCAATATATTGTCGGATCACATCATCAGTGATGTTTCCACTGCTACAGCAGAAATATCCACGAGCCCAAAGATGCCTACCCCAATATTGCTTTCTCAAGTGATGAAATTTATTTAGGAGCTTGTTAGAGGTCTTCCCCTTCAACCGTTGTACCAACCTACTGATCGTGACTTGAGGTGGTATGGAGATGAAGAGATGGATATGATCCTTGGAGACATGTCCTTTCATAATTTCGACATTCTCTGTTCGACAGGCTTCCCGGATCAAATCTCGGACTCGATACGCTACATCACCTTCGAGGACAGGTTTGCGATATTTCGTAATCCACACGAGATGCAGATGGATCAGAAATACTGAGTGGGCGCCGTGTCTATATTCATCCATGCCCAATCATTAGCAAATACCCGCTAAAGCTGCCACCTAAAGGTGGGGGTTTTGACCCTCCCAAAGTGAGGGCAATAAGGTGAGGTGGTCTTGGTTGGCCAGGTTGACGGCGCGGTTATTCTCCTGCTCCAACTGACGCAAGCGTTTGACGTCTTCGGCGCTCATGCCCCGAAGGGCTATCGCCCGTGCAGATCCTGTTCACTGACGCCTTGACCTTGGCGACCCGGGCCACGGGATCCTTGTCGGCCTCGCGCAGGATGCCGACCATCTGCTCTTCTGAAAATCGTCTCGTTCTCATGGCCCTCGCTTCCTCGTCGGGAGTCACCGTCTCAATTTTTCAATGGTCCAAAAAGGCCCTGGCTGGTTAGGCAAGATCGCCTTGCAGGGCAAGGCTGTATCGATATTTCGTCACCCATTGCCAACGGCAGCTTAAAAGTGATCCACCTTTGGTTTATTTCGGCAAATTGGAATTGCCCCACCAGCATCAGCCTTCGATTTTTTAGGAAGGCAGTTCTTGCCCGATAACTCCTGCTTTCCGTTTGCCCTTGAGTCGGTAGCTCTCCCTCCTGATCTGGATCACATGGGCATGGTGCAGCAGCCCGACCGAGCATGGCCGAAGTCAACGCGGTGTTACCCGCGAAGGCCTGTTCCCACGGCCCGAAGCTCAGGTTTGAAGTCAGGACGAGCGAGCCTTGCTCGTAGCTTTTAGCGACCACCTGAAAGAACAAGCTGGCCTGCTGGTCGGAAAACGGCAGGTAGCCGATCTCGTCGATGATCAGTAGCGTTGGATTCAGGATACCGCGCTTGATGAATTCCTTGGCCCTGCCCTGACGATGGGCGCTCTCAAGAAGCAGCATCAGATCGGCGGCATCCGTGAAGCAGACCTTCTGACCGGCCTGAGCCGCCAGGTAACCATGGGTAATGGCCAGGTGGGTTTTGCCGGTGCCGCTTGGGCCAAGCAGGATCACGTCCTCGCGGCGTTCGACAAAGGCCAGTCCACCTAGTTCGAGAAGGTGCTGGCGCGACGCGTCGACCGCAAAATCGAAATCGTACTCATCAAGGGTCTTGATGCCGGGAAAACCGGCCAGCGTGGTCAGGGTGTGCTTGGAGCGACTCTGGCGCACATCGAGTTCCGAGCGCAGCACATCATCGCGGTACTCGGCCAGGCTGGCCCTGCGTTGGATCGCCTCGTCGGTCAGGGTGGGGTCTTGGCTGGTGACGGCCACCAGGCGNAGCTGCTCGCAAAGCCGTGCGATCCGTTCACGGTGCAATTCGGTCATGGCCGCACGCACTTCCGACGCCAGTAGACTCTCGTAACAGGCCGGCGACATTGCAACATTTCCATTGCCCATACAGTCTTTGCCAGAGACTTCGATGCCGGAGTCTGAACTGTCTGGCGCACCGATAGTGGCAACAATCCGGGCTTTTCCTGCTCCAAGAGGTCGATCGGACGCTGGCCTNTGGTGNCATGCTCCCGGNCGTTGGCCACGNCGNGAAGCCAACGCCAGACCTCGGCATTGGCTGTGGCGGCATCAAGCACCAATCCCGATCCGGCAAGCCACCTGGCCAGAGGGACGTAAAAACTGCGGCGCAGATAGCCGATGAAGCGTTCCACCTTGCCCTTAGTCTGTGCGCAATATGGCGCACATAGACGTGGTACGAAGCCGAAATGCTTGGAAACGCCCCAAAGGCCGAAATGAAAGCGATGCTTGCCCTGCCCATGGGCGTTTCGCTCGACGACGACGGTGTGCATGCCATAAAGCATCTCGCATTGCACGCCGGCAATGGCGGCAAATGCATGCTCATGACAAGCCCGTAGGGTCTTGAATCGTTCGTCGGTGACGAACTCAACATACGTGAACCGACTATAGCCGAGAGTCATGACGAAGACTGAAAGCGGCTCGTTGGCCTCGTCTAAAAACGTACCAGTCGACCTGGGCCTGTTTGCCGAGAGACGTTTCAAAGCGGACAATCGGCTCCTCGGGAGGCTTCTGGCACAGCGCAGTCCGAAGAATGCGTTCGCGATCCGTATAACCCATTGCCGCGATCTCCAGCAGAAGGACACTACTGGCAATCTGTTCGGTTTGGCCGCCTTAATCCGTCCGGTGATGTATACTTTGAACGGTACGAGTTTGCTCGCACGCTTCACGCGCAATGCCGGCTGCGGCTCTACCTGGCTATCATGTAGATATTTGCGCACTGTATTCCTGACGTGCCCCGTCAGCGTGACGATCTCCCGGATGCCCTTGCCCTATCGTCGGAGAATTTTGATTTCCATCCACCGTTCCCTTGTAATCATAGGTTGGGAATTGACGGATCAGGTTACGTTTAAGGAAGGGTGGGGCAAATCTCAATTGCCGACCTGGTCAGTTTGTCACTGCCGCTCACACCATATAAAAAAGTGATACTGAATACCAGTACCTGGTATAGCTGCACTGCCAACACGGTACTCCATCCCCAAGTTTGTACTGCAACAGCTAGCTGAAAAGCTACCTGGCTAAAGCCGGTGACTCAAACATCCAAGGCGGACGACTAAACAACTGTATGAAGCTTATGCAGCCTCCGATTTTTTGTCATCCAAAAAAAAAAAAAAAACAAAAGTTGCTTGTTTAAATAAAGGAATAAAATACATCAGTTTTTCATATAAATACAAATGGGAGACCTACGACAGCGCCTGTAACAATATTAAGGCCAACAAATAAATTTTAAATAAATCGATTAATAAATTTTTCAAATATCTCAATAGAATCGACATTTCCTAGGTCATATTTAGCTATGACGGATGTAGGGAAAACACGCCCGCCATTATTAATAAACAAATTCATAGCTGGTCCAATAAAATACTCTCCATGATAATGAGGCTGACGATGTAATGTTTGATCTAAAATAGAATAGAGCACTTCGCCACTGCCAAATCCATAGACGCCAGCACTCGCATAATAACTAACTAGCTGTTTTTCAACTACATGTTGGATATGTCCGTCCTCTATCTCAACATAACTTGACTGTCCAGTATTATTTACATATAATGGAATAAATGCTTCACCTTCAGAAAGTGAAGGTGGAATAGAAAATTGTATAAATTGATCAGAATTTACTACGATCACGTTTCGCGGGCAATTAAAATGAGTTCCAGCAGAAAAAACTGATGCGGCTGGCCCTGGCAGCACATTATCAATCACGACCGGTGTGTATTCGATATTGAGATTGAAAAAGTTTGACCATTTAATAAATTGTTGGCTAATTTGAAAATTATCTTCAAAAAACTTTGTTGTTATAGTGATAACATTATCTCCGGGCCGAATACCCTCCGCCAGTCCGCTCAGGCACCAAGCTAAAATTGGTTTACCCGCAACAACGATAGCCGGTTTGCATTTTCCCAGCCGCTGCGTCCGAGTGCCTTTTCCAGCCATAGGCAAAATCCAAATATTCATAATGGTGCACCCGCAGTTTTAGATGTTGGAAAGGATAATAAATTTTGTAGTCGAAGTGCATCGTACAGGTTATACGCCAGGTGGCATCGCTATAATGCCTATTCGTGAAGTCTGATCGGAGCCATCCAGCAGGTTATCGTCATACAATCCCTCACCGAGCTATAGTTCGCTTTGCAATTAAAAGGAAATATCTTTGCGCGCCAGCACAGCATCGTAATAGTCTACGGCCTTCTTCTTATCTTCAAACATAGTGAACACGCCGTTATCCAGTACAGCAACGGTGTCACAGTACTCGTTGATGACACCGTAAAAGTGGGACACCATTATGATCGAGCGATTATTTTTGAGATTGAACATTTCCTGCTTGCACTTGGCATTGAAGCGTCGGTCCCCGACCGCGGACAGCTCGTCCATGAGATAGCAGTCAAAGTCCACCACCATGGAAATGGCGAAGGCCAGCCGGGCGCGCATGCCGGAGGAATAGTTGACCACCGGCTCGTAGAGGTAGCTGCCGAGCTCGGAAAAGGACATCACCGCCGGCAGCGCCTTTTCAAAGGAGATGTCATAGACGCGACAGATGAAACGCAGGTTGTCAATGCCGGTCAGGCCGCCGACAAAGCCGCCCTGGAAGGCCAGGGGCCAGGAAATGGTCATATCCGCCCACAGCGTGCCGCTGGTGGGCATTTCCACGCCGCCGATAAGACGGATCAGCGTGGATTTACCGGCGCCGTTACAGCCGAGGATGCCCAGTTTCTGCCCCTTCTGTAGAGAAAAGGTGACGTCACGGAGGATACAACGCAGCCCGTGGCGCGTGGGATAGTATTTCGTGACCTTATCAAGGCACAGCATGGATATTTTTCCTTTTTGAAATATAACTATAAAATAACACGACAAAAAATGTAAATATTATCCCAAAAAATATGACGTAATCAGGACTGAAATAGCATTTTACAACATTTCCAAACATTCCATAGCGAAGCATTTCCGTCAAATGGACAAACGGTATCGCCAAAACATATTTTTTTGCAACCACTGGAATCCAATCAACCATGGCGAAAGGGCAGGTCATGATGATCATCGACAGCGAGAACAAAACGCTCAATCGATCTCCAAGCACAAAATAGGTTGACAACAGCCCACTCAAAATGCATGAGATAAAAAGATACCAGAGAATCAGGACGATTGCGAGGTAAAAGTAGGACACATCGTTCATAGGCATGGGGGCAAGGGAAAAAGCGACAAGGTAAATAAGGATAAGCGCCGCAACCGTGGCCCCGATCATCATGATTGACCGGGCCAGGATAATATCCATCACCTTGACGTTGCGATGATAAAGAAACGAGGAGTTGGCAGCCACCACGCCGATAACCTTGTTGAGCGGATAGCGAAACAACCACAGATTTCCCCATCCCGTCACGACGAACGCCGTTACAGGAAAGGCCTGGTGTTGCCGCAGATGCATGAAGGTCGATATGGCGATAATTCCGCCTATAATAATCAACGGCTCAACGAACAATACCAAAAATCCGAGCCCATTTCGTCCATAGATGGCAATGAAGTCCCGACAGATCAACGCGCCGATGACACGGCGTTGAATTCGGAATGACTCGGCGAATGTGACTTTCCGCATTTCAATATTCATTACGATCGATGCTCTTTGACGCCGGCGATGAAGAGGCGGACAAGTCCATAGAGTGCCAGACAGGTGATAAGGACCAGCAGAATATCGAGGCCCCGCCGAGGATACAGGGCTTTGTCCGGCATGTTGGGGGTGACGATCTTTTCCAGGTACAGCAACTGCCGTTGGGTTTCGGTCCGAGCCTGCTGCAACGCGGACATGGCTGCAGCCAACCGCTTGTCCATGAAGTCCCGTTCCAGGGACAACCGCTCGTACTCGATCAGTTTTTGGGTCATGGAATTCTTGTTGCCCGCCACCCGGGACATTTCATGCCCGATTTCCTTTTCCAGTTCGGTGCGCCGTTTTTCCAAGGCGGCGATGTAGGGACTGGACGCGGCGAAGGAGCGATACTGGGCCAGTTGGCCGCGCACGGCGATCAGCTCGGCCTCAAGCTTGCCCACCTGTTCCAGTTGCATGGAGGACTGTTGCTTGGGATCGAAAACCATTTGCTGATTGCGGTAGACGGACAGGGCCAAGGCGGCCCTCTTGTCGGCCACTTCCGCCTCGTCGAGTTCCTGCTTGTAGAACCGAACCAAGTCACGTTGGGCCCGCGCGTTGAGCTCGTTAATCAGGCCCTCGCCCAAGAACAACAAGGCCTCGTTGACGCTGTGGGCCGTCTGGGGAGTGAAGGCCTTGATCTTAATGGCGCAAATGGATGAGCTGGTGTCGATATCGACACTGACAATGTCCTTGTAATATTCGTAGAAATCTTCCAGGCTATTGGCGTCCCCGGACGGGTTGAACCGATGCAAGAAATCGATGTTCGGTTTGGAGTAGACCTTGCGGAGCTGGAGGTTGTCATCGAGCAGCTTCATGGCATCGCGCGAAACCATGAATTCACGCACCGTGAAGATTTCCTCATGGGCGCTTGTCATGCCAGCGCTTTGGAGGAACATGCCCAGCGACGAGGGGATCTTGCTTTTTTCCGGCTGGCGTATCACGAACTTCGCCTCGGAAATGTAGATATCCGAGGCAATAAATCCGTAGTAAATGCTGGCCAAGATCATGGGCACGACCAACAGCAGGAGGCTTGGCCAGTAGCGACGCAGGGGATCGAGGAGTTTTTTCGGTTTGTGGCGCAACGGCTCAAGCAGACGTTGCAACAGGGCGTTGACCCGGGGGGCGGCCGCAGCGACATCGCTCTCGCGGGTCCGCTTCAACACGAGACCGGGGAAACGGATAAGTTCCATCATGGTGTCACTCCACAGGTGGCGGAAAGTCGGCGGAAAGATCCTCGCAGTAGCACGCGGTCGCTTCCGTTTTACAGGTCACCCCGGCTATCGGCAGGCGTCCCAATGCTGTTGCGCCTGGTCGACTGTCAGCAGATTATCGGCAACGCATTGATAGCCAAAAGTCGTCATATTGCGGCTATGGACGGCGCAAATCTTTTCCGCCGCCGCCTGTGGAAACAATGTTTTCCATAATCCGGGTTGTCCCTTCCAGAAGTGCCCATTTGAAGACAAGGGTCTGAGCTTGTCCATGGTATACTGGGCGACGGCATTCTCGATCGGCTCGACAACCGGCCCCAAGACGGCGGCCAACTGTCGCAGGGTGCCGTGCGGATCGGCGACGATGTCCTCGTAGTGCGCCTGAAACGCCGACTCGGTCCACCATTCCCGGCTGCCCCCAGTGCAAAGAGTGCGGCGCATGTTCGGCAGAGGCCGCCAAGTTATACATTTTCGCCAACAGATGCCGCACCCAGGTATTGCCCGAACGCGGCGTGCTGACAATGGCGATACGCATGGACTCTTCCTTCAGGCCGCACCGCACGCGGCCAGCACTTCGCTTAAGCGCGTCTCGACCAGGGCCTGGATTTCCGCCAGACGCTGCGGGCCTTCGGCCTCGAAGCGCAGCACCAGGACCGGCTGGGTGTTGGAGGCGCGCACCAGGCCCCAACCGTCGGCGAACACCACCCGCACCCCGTCGGTGTCGATGATCTCGTGCTCGGCGGCCAGAACGGCCTTGACCCCGGCCACCACCCGCGCCTTGAGGTCGTCGGGACAGTCGCGGCGGATCTCGGGCGTGTTACAGGTGACGGGCCAGTCGGAAAGCAGACCATGGGCCGTGGTTTCGGGATGGTGGTCGAGCACCTCCAGGAAACGCACCGCCGCATAGGTGGCGTCGTCATAGCCGAAGTAGCGGTCGGCGAAAAACATGTGTCCGCTCATCTCGCCGGCGAGCAGGGCGCCGGTCTCGCGCATGCGGGCCTTGATCAGGGAATGGCCGGTCGGGGCCATGACCGGATTGCC
>JGI20225J20221_1001433_pt1 | contig 24526 bp, 17 predicted proteins | sample BioMet4_FD_20221 | JGI IMG/M metagenome (IMG submission 20221)
TTTTTTCAAATAAACCTCGGAAACCCTGAAACTTTTATCCTTTATGAACCTGAAACCTTTTTCGACCTTGCTCTGGTTCTTGTAGTATTCCAGCATCTTTTCAGCATCAAGATTGAGATCGTTACTTGCGATTATAAATCTTCCTTGATACTCTTTTTCATTCAATTCTATTTCGTAGTTTCGGACTGCTTTTGCATTTACAACATAGTGAAAAATAAGCTTTTCATTCTTTTTTGGTCTTCCTCTTTTACCGTTTTCCTTTGTTGAAACCGTGGAAATCTCTACGGTTTCCAGCAAACAATGAGGGTTCTCTTTCTTCCATCTTTCCAAAGCTGCTATAGCATCCTTTTCACAAGCAAACTTGATCTTTTTTAGGTCTTTGAGATCTTTCTGGGATTCATTAACCTTCTTTTGAATTTTTCTTTCAAAAGTAATGTCTTTTCTTTTCTGCATTTCTGTGGAATGAACAACTACCCATTTTTGCTTTATACCACCATATTCAACAATAGTTTCATAAAATGAATAGCGTGGATCCTCTCCGTTTTTGAACTCAAGATCAGAAATCAACAAGTTTTTTGCAAGGTTTAGTGTTGAAGGAACACGAGTAATCCACTTCATGCCTTCTATCATTGCTTTGATGTTTCCTTCAGAATATAGAGCACTATCAGCTATGTAGTAAACATCATCAGGAAACGTTATGTTTTCTTGAAGTATTTTCATTGCCTCTATGATGGTTTCTTTGTCTGATGCGTTGCCAGAGTAAGCCTTTGCAAATAGTGGAATTCCATACTGATTTGTTATCATTCCAAGTCCAAAACGTTTCAGGTCATCTCTACCGTCTTTTGCATGACCATATGTGATTTCTATGACAGAACCATCATCGATATATTTGTAGTCTCCATGAAGGCTAAAATTAGTGGTGTCAGATTGGAGAAGTTGAGTCCTGATGTTAACAATTTCCAGCATTTTCAAGGAAAGCTTCATGAAAAGTTGAGTAGGATCTGCTTCATATATTGCGTCAAGAGTTCTACCTAAAACATCATCATTAAGGTCAGAAGCGCTGATCCCAGGACCAAGGAGCCTTTCAACAGGAAGGGTTTCAAAGTACTGAGAATACATGTAAAGACGACTATCTACGAAACCAAGACAGTTAAGAATCATTGCTTTTAATACAATAGAATGAGCTAATTTGTGCTGCCCAAACTTGGGCAGCACTTCGTCAATCACTTTTCCAATTTCAAGTTCATCATAAATGCCAGAAACGATTCCGTGATGATCAAGAGAACGTGTTGTAACAAGCATAATGAAAACCGAAAAAAAGTATAATATTATGATAGTTATAGATTAGCTAAAAAAATACATAAATTTGTCAGACATCTGCGGAAAGACAGCTATATCTTTGAAACGTGAGTTTAATAGTAGTTGGAAAAACTTCGTAGCCCTCATAGGCTTGACAGAACCAATGAGAGCACTGAGTCAAAAAGAATGTAATAATGAAAATTAGATAGTTCGTCTGTAGCTCGTCTGATTAGATCAGCCTCTAACCTTGAAACGGAGCAGAGCTGCAACCCTTTTTCAAAAAAGGCTTGACCGAAAATTAGCCTCTAACCTTGAAACGGAGAAGAGCTGCAATTCCTCCCAATTTATGAAGCTTTTCTCCGGGCTCAAAGGTCGTGCTGAAAACAACAACCTTCCCCTGGGCCTGTTCGACTTCCCTAAGGAGTTTATCGATATCCTCTCCTTTTTCTCTCCCTTCCCGAAGGGTTTCGTCGGCAACAAGCAGGGTTTCAACAGCCCCGAAATTGAGAGCATTCTTAACATCGGCAAGGCCGTAGGCAGCTTTGCCGTCCATTGAGATCTCACGGATCAGGTCTTCCATCAGAGCGGATTCACGAGCTATACGGGACTCCTGCATAATACGGTCAACTGCACCTCTGCGCAGAACTTCCTGAAAGCCGGACATTCCTATCATGGAGGTATCTTCGAGAAGGGCTTTTGAAGCCATAGCCGGTTCGGTTTCCTGGAAATATTTAATGAAATCCTCTTTAGTAAACCCTGGCCCGGCAATAACTATGGACGCTTCTTCAGGAACAGCATGCCTGAGCTGTTCTACAACCTCCCTGAAAAACTCATTTCTCAAGCCAGTTTCCCGCTTTCCAGAGGACTGCCGGATATGAGAATAGATCTCTATCCCGTAATGATGCACAAAGCCAATATCGGCATCGCCTTCTTCTATTGCAACCATAACAACTTTTGGGCGCTTCGAAGCTTCCTCAGCATCCTTGATCCGCTGGAGCTGGTCGTTCTTCCAGTGTTCCTTGACAATAGAAAGATTGGTTCCGATCTCGATATTGAGAGTATGATAGGAGCCCACACCCATCCCATGCTCTATCATCCCATGTAACCGCAACCGATTCGCAAACTTGTGAAACTCGAGATCGTCAATCCGAATTCCGAGCCTGACCTTTACCTTCTCAACTTTTTCTGGGCGGATTTTGTCACTTGCCGAATCGGCTTTCCTTTTGGTAACCGAAAAAACCAGGTCTCCTTTTTCGATTATATATTTGAGGTGCCAGAGATCATCAAGGGTTTCGGCTGTTACTGCAATTTCCCCTTCCCTTCCCTTAAGGGAGCGATTTGAAACCCTCATGCCTTTTTCCCTCCATGCATTTCAATTTCCTCTTCCGTTCCTTCCCTAGCTTTATTTTTTGGGATTTCTCCAGCGAGTTTTTCCTTGAATTCTTCTTCAGTTCCCTTTCCAAAGTTTTTTCCGAATTCCTTTTCAATTTCTTCTTCGTTATCTTCAGGTTCGTTCTCTACTTCCAGAGCCTCATGTTCCTCGCTTTCGCTCTCGATCCGTTCTCCCTTCCTTTTCGGCTTCTGGCTCTTTAAGTCCGATTCTCCTGGTGGGACCATCATAGCTATCTGGTCAGGAGAGGCAATCTGCTTTACGAAGCGGGGGTCATTGAGCTCATCGGCATAAATTCTGTAGATCTTTTTAGAGATGTCATTCTGGTTAAAAGCCCCAGGGACAATTTCGAGAATATAATCCCCATGCGTTCGGATAGCAGAAACAGGTCCGCCTATAACTCTCGTCTCGCCTTTGAGTTCAAGCCCAACTGCAACGCCGAGAGGAATATCCTTAAAGTAATTGCGTTCCCCGCGAATGATAAAAGCTCCTTTTTTCACATATTCTCCTGATTCTGGAGTTTTGCTGACCTGTTCAGCTTTAACCCAGTAACAGTCTCCACTGAAATGCCCCGCTTTCCAGAGGCTGGAATAAGAAACAGCAAACTGTGCCGCTTCCTGCAAAGTAGATTCGGGAACCTCTTCTCCCCCAGTCTTGATAACTGTGAGAGGAGCCCCCGGTGTTTGAGTATGGAAGACAAGGTCTCTCTTTTCCAGGTATTTCTTAAAGATCTCCTCATTAGTATCTGCATCCCTGCCTCCCACAATAAAGAAGCCATCCGAGGACACGAACCACCTGAACCTGTCATACCAGTGTTTTTTCCTGGATGCCTGGAGCTTTCGTCCTGCCTTTGCAGCCTTTGCCACGGCCTTTTTCTCCATAGCCTTCCTAGTATCTTCGATAGCTTTGAGAGCTCCATCTTTTTTCTTGCTAAATTTCTTGACCTTTTCATAGTATTCCTGCGCGTTCTGCGGCACTGTTTTGCGGATGTCAAGACTAATACTCTTTCCGTCAAGGTTCACATTTATAGTCCCTGTCCTTGGGTCAATATTTGTGATTTTCTGCGCGGCAGGCACGGCCTTTTTAGCCTGCTTCAGAATTGAGCGGATCTCGTCCCAGGAATACCCCTTTGACCTTGCGCCATTGAGCACGGAAAGGAGCTCTTCAATACCTTGATAGTTTGCGTAGACGGTCTCAGCAAGGGTATTATTTTTCTCGATTTCTTTTTCGAACTTTGTAAGGCTCCCTTCCTGTTGAAGAAGCCGCCGTTCATAAACGCCAAGGGTTTTTTCCTTTTTCTGGGCTGCTTTTACCTCTTCAACCTGCTCAAGCGCCTTTTTTCCAAAAAACTCATCAAGTGCTGTGTTAAAAGAATCAAAATACTCTTTTTCAAATCCGGAATAACGAGTAAGATCAAAAGGAAGTACATCGAAAGTTTCCAGCTTTCCGTTGATTTCCTTTTTCACATGCTGAGACCTGAGCTTAGGAGCCTCGCCTTCAACCCCGGCTTCGGGTTTAAGTTCGGTTTCTGGTTTAAGTTCGGTTTCCGGTTTAAACTCGATCTTGGATTTAAGTTCAGTCTCGGTTTCAGCTTCTGCGGGGCCTTTATCTCCGGCTCCTACCCTCAAAAGCGGGGAAAAGAGATCGTGCATTGCATTGCAGATCATGGAGGCGTCTTCTTCAGTTGCTTCCTTTGAAAGCTTTGATTTATCAATTCCTGCCCTGGAACAGACTTCTTCTGCCAGAACTCCTCCCAGATTGAACCTTGTGGCAACCGTCCTGACGATATCAGACGTAGACTTAGAGAACTCCTTAATAAGGTCAGAAACCTTAACCTTGAGAGGGCTTATCTGTGCCTCAGGCAGTTCGTAAATTTCTCCACTCCTAAGCCGCCTATCCTTCATGGTTACAGGATTCATAGGCAGAATAATCCTGTTTTCCGAATCCACAATAAGCACGTTTCCCGGAGCGAAAAGCTCCACAATAAGAGTACTCCGCACTCCCCCTCTCTCAACCCCTATCTTCACGATCCTGTCAAAATCGTGCTGCTCCACAGATACAATCCTGCCTCCCAGTAGGTATTTTCTAAGCAGCATTGGAAAAGACTGGGGAAGCGTTGGGCTTGCCCGGAGGTATTTACTTAAATGAATGCGCTTCCCAGCCTCAATAACCAGGTTGTCCCTGCCCTGGTGAAAAACGTAAAGATTAATGCGAATCTCCTCATTCGTGGGCTGATATATCTTCCCTATCTTCGCATCAATAATGGATTTCGGCCCTGCTGACAACTCGGCAACAACTGCAGCAACGTCGGCGCTTGACATATCCTGTTTCATGAAGTGGATATAATAGAGGCTTTTGGTATAAGCATTACTGAAGAATTTAGTGAAATTAGATATAAAGTGAAGTGGTTCAGCAATTATATCTGGGGTCTTTGCACTCTTTAAGCTGTGTCATCGCTCTTTTTGATGACCAGTGTAAGTAGTAAAGTAGGAAGCAGTTACAGTTTATTCAGAAGACGAAAGCCAATGACGATGTCGCTTTTTTTGGGGGCGAACCAATAACGACTTGCCGACCGGCAGCACCAAGAAATGCTGTTCCAGCTACCGCCCCGCACAACACGGTAGGAGCTACTTCCATCTTCCCAGGCACTCCCATCCAAAGGAGCTCCGTTATAATTATCATGCCAAATGTCCTGAACCCATTCCCAAACATTGCCATGTGTATCATAGAGATCCCATGAGTTAGGTTTCTTCTGGCCAACTGGATGAGTTTTATAATCTGACTTGTTTTTATACCATGCATACTCCTCAAGTTTTGCCCCATCATCACCAAAAGAATATCTTGTGGTAGTATCTCCACGGCACGCATATTCCCACTCGGCTTCAGAGGGCAAGAAGTATTTGCCTGTGTCTTCTCTATCATTGAGTTCTTTGATAAATTCCTGAACATCCTCCCAAGAAACAGATTCTACAGGTAGGTCATCACCTTTAAATCTAGAAGGATTATCGCCCATAACTGCCACCCATTGTTTTTGAGTAACCGGATACTTACTCATATAGAAGGATTTTTCAATTTTTACTTTATGGACCGGACCTTCGCTATTATGCCTACCCTTTTCATCAAGAAGGGATCCCATCATAAATTCTCCGGCTGGGATAAGTACAAACTCCATGTCTGTAGAAGGGCTAGTAAAGGTTTTGGGAGTTTTCAGATGCTGAACAGCTATACTATAATTTTCTACAGAGAGCTCCCCTTTTAGTAAAAAGTTAAGAAGTCTATATATCTCAACTTCTATTTTTTCAAGAGAAGAAGGCACCTCATAATATTTCTTTAGAATTGTCAGAGATTCATCAAGTACACGAGGAGGAAGTTGGGAAACAAAATCTTCAAGTAGCCTACTTTTTTTCAATTCATATTCTTTTTCTCTTATTTTTAGAGGGTTCCTGCCGATAAATATCGACCCTTCTATGCTCCCTGTCTTCTTTGGAGATTGGTACCCCTCAGATTTTGTCTTTTTACAAGCGTAGTCGTACAACTCTTCAATGGATATGTAACCATTGCCTTTATCAGCATAACCTTTCTCCAGTCCTTCTATCAAATAATTAGTAAAAACTCCGTGCCCGAACTTCTCTTCTTCTCTCGCAAAAGGAGAACCGTTCAACCCGGTTGAAGTAAGAATAATTGTTCCTGAACCGGAATGTTTTTTCAAGGCTTCAATCACATCAGAATTATCCCTTGTTCCAGCAGCACCGCTGTAACAGCAATCAAGGATTATGATTACAGATTTTCGAGAAGGATATCGCCTGCATTTGTTAATAAAATCAAAAGTTAATGAGGTTGCCAGTAAGGTATCCTCTTCTGTATCGTTAAACAGGAGACATAAATCATTTTCAAAGTCTTTTTTCCCATGTCCAGAAAAATAGATAAAAACCAGATCGCTGTCTACCCTTTTAAGAATCTTCTCAACTTCTACAAGAGCTTCCTTACTTGTTCGATCGACCAGGTCACTAATTTCATCAAACCCACAAATATCTTTATTCAGAAGAACTTCCTTCATTGCGAGAGCATCAGCTACTGCAAACCTCAATTCTTTATCGGAATTTGGATAATTGTTTCCAATTACAAGCCCGACTCTTTTGCCAGTCATGACGCTAACGCACAATTTATTTATTAGAGTTTATGAAATAACTTAGACCTTCAAAGACTGATAGCTGCGGGTTTTCTTCAAAAAATTGGGATAATTTTGTAAGAGGCAATTTTGAAATCTTAACCGTGCCTCCGTCAGGGCATTTTAGTTCGATCTCGGCAGTTGGCCTGTACTCTAGCCAGGTTTTCATTGCTTTAAGAATAATCTCTGCAAAGACCTTACCAGTTATGCCGAAAACTGCAAGTGTGCTAAAAATGGTTGTCAGATCAGCTTTATCTCCTTCAGAACAATCGGATTTTAAAGGTTCTATCCAGCCATCGGGTATATTCGTGCAAATTGAACTATATAGATGACAGCACTGCTCCTGCCAATATTCCGAAAAAGTTTCAACGTCTTCAGACGTGAGTACAATAGAGAAATTAGACGTATCAAGAACTTGCTGTATTCTACCACCAGCTATTCAACAATCTAAAACTTATATTGCCTTTAAGGAATATATGATTTAAGATTTTTGTTCAGTAAGAAATACAAGCTTGAAAAAAGTGAAATTTCTTTGAAAATTTTTTAGATAATTTGAAGTTTAAGTATTAATTGAAAAAAAGGAAAAAGTTATAGTTCCCTTGAAAAAGAAAGTCATAGTTTCCTTGAAAAAGAAAGTCATAGTTCCCTCAACAGACGGAAACCGAGATTGGCAAGCCGACTCTCAGTTTTGCGCTTGAAACGGCCAGCTGAACGGCAGAACCCTGTCTCGCAGAGCCAGCTGCACCCACGAGAAACCCGATCAGGGCTACTGTCATCTTCCCACGCGTTCCCATCCGAAGGAGCACCGTTGTAATTTTCGTGCCACTTATCCTGCACCCATTCCCAGACATTTCCGTTAATATCGTAAAGTCCCCAGGGATTTGGTTTCTTGCAGCCAATTACGTGAGTCTTATCGCCTGAATTTCCAGCATGCCAGACGTATTCATCAAGTTCGGACTCATCGTCACCAAAGAAACACCTTGTTTGTGTGCCGGCGCGGCAGGCGTATTCCCATTCGGCTTCTGAGGGTAAGCGGTATTTGTCAGTTCCTTCCATTTCATTCAGCTTTATGACAAACTCCTGAGCGTCTTTCCAGGAAATCATCTCAACAGGATGATCTTCACCCTTGCAGTATGAAGGATTGTTGCCCATTATCTTTTTCCACTGTTTTTGTGTGACAGCAGATTTACCCAGATAAAAAGAGTTATTAATTTTTACTTTATGAACCGGAGACTCGAAATCTGATCTGTCCTTCTCTTCTAAAGGTGATCCCATCTCAAATTCACCGGCTGGGATCAGTGCAAATTGCATACCTGTAAAAGGACTGATAAAGGTTTCAGTATCATCCGGATTCTCAGCCAGTGCAAGGATAGACGACTCTTCAGTTTCCTCAGTTTTCAGGTAGTATCGAATTGTATTAATGTAAGTCTTAATATTCATATTTCCCAAAACCCCACTCCATAATGATTTTATTGAGTTGTCAGTTTTTAACTTATGAGTTCCTATTTTCGAATATTGTTTGCCTATTTTCACTTTTAATTTTTGTTTCTTTTCGTTTTTAAATTTTCATTTGTCAATTTTCATTTGTCAATTTTCATTTTTCGTTACAATTTTCCAGAATATAATTCAATTCATATTTGTCAATTTAGAATTTTAATTTTTACGTATCGATTTTTATATTCAGCTTATCTATTTCAGGTTTGTTTTTAGCTTTTATTTGTTAGATTCCAGAACTCGTTATAATATCGTTGCATATTGTTGATCCAAGAGATTAAACCTTACTGCTATGAAATACCTGGGTCAAGAGTCTTTATGTACCCTACCGTAATAAAGAGAATTATCTAAACTTAAATTGACTGTTAAACGTTTTTAAAAAAATTTAGATAACCAAAAGTAAAATATGAGATTGATCTATCATAGAAAAAACCAGCCAGATCCTCTTAACTAAATCAGCTTAGGACTTACTCAGTTGAGGAACAAAATCAATTATGGCAAAGACTGTGGATTAAAGTCACGTATTAGACAGTTAACGGTTCGATGCTGTTGATTTTTCAGTTCAACTGCGTAAGTCCTACAGCATCAAAGTTGAAAAACCCCAAATCAAAAACTTAATAAAATCCCTGATCGAAATCACTGAACAAGACACGATTAAAATCGTAAACCATCCCCCTGATAAGAATCCTTAAATTATACTCCTGATCAGAACTCCTAAACCACAATCCTGATCAGAATCCCTAAATTAAGATCCAAAATCCCAGAAGCCCCGAAATTATGGATAATCGAACTGCCCGCTTTTTGAAAACACGCTTCCAGAAATATTACAAAAATGCCGAAATAGGCCTTCCTGACCACTTGCCTAGCAGAGAATGGGCTTTTATCTTCTTTGACAATATGCCTGATAAAATGATGTACAGGCACAAGGCATTCGGTTCACCCGGAGAAGCTCTTGACTATCTTTACGGCATGGCTCCTGCGCATGTTTACAATTCGACTGCATATTATGAATATCCTGATGCGCGGAAAATGAATGAGAAGAACTGGCTAGGGGCAGAATTGATTTTCGACCTTGATGCAGACCATCTTCCAGACGCCCCGAGAAACTACGCGGATATGCTGGAGCTTGTAAAGAAGGAAACTTTCAAGCTCATGGATTTCCTTTTAGATGATTTCGGGTTTTCGGAGCAGGAAATTGAGCTGGTATTCTCCGGAGGAAGAGGGTATCATTTCCATGTCAGAAGCCCAAAAGTCCTGAAGCTTGGAAGTGCTGAAAGAAGGGAAATCGTAAATTATCTCAGCGGAAGAGACCTTGATTTCAAATATTTTTTCAGGGAAGTTCCTATGGATGGGGAATTCGGGACAGGCTCAAAGACATTTAAAGGAATGAAAAACGTGCCTATGAAATGCACACTTGTGGGATATGATTCAGGCTGGGGAAGAAGGATTGCGCTTTATCTTACGGATTATATGAAAGCCGAATGTGGGAAGAGGTACAAAAAAGATATGTTTCCCGAACTTCGCAGGTATGAGAAAGTCGGGGATACTACAGTAAAAAAGCTAATCAGTCTTGCAAATAGCGAAAATGGTTTAAAGGATATCCTTGAGAAAGGAAGGCTTGACTTTGACGTCAGAAACTTTAAAGATATTGCTGCCTATTTTATGAGAGAGTCTGTTGAAGATTTTCTGCACAGATTTGGAGCAAGTGTTGACGAACCCGTGACTGCGGACATCAAACGTTTGATCCGGGTGCCTGGCTCATTGCACGGCGGGTCAGGGATGCTGGTAAAGAAACTTGCATTGTCCGAGTTAGAGAAATTTGAACCACTTACCGATGCTGTTGTCTTTGGTGAAAGACCGGTAAAGGTAACAGTTTCAAAGCCTTTTTCAGTGCAGCTAAAGGGCAAGGATTTAAGAGTAGAAGAAGGCATACATGAAGTTCCTGAGTATGCGGCAGTGTATCTAATTTGTAGAGGTGTTGCGGAGTATGGACATAGAAGAAATCAGTCGGGTCCTGTATAAGGAAGAAAAACAGACAATAAAGACAATTCCGGCTGATTTTTACCTGGAAGCTGAGAAATATGTCCGGAAACTCGAAGAAGAGATTGAAAAAGTCGGCAATTCCCGTTCTCCTGAGTTCAAAATGCTTCACGACGAGCATGAAAGAGCACTTTCGGACCTTGAGACTATCTTCATGAAAAGGATAGGAAAGGTTATAACCAGGGCAACAACTCAGTCTAATGCGAATAAACCTATTTCAAAAGACATCGAAAAATTACTTCCTGTTGAAAAGAGGCTTTATGATCTTGTACTGCAAGGAATTAAAGCCGCAAAAATCGAACTTTTAGGTCCTATCCTGTACCCTGGTTCTGAGAATACTGCAGTCTGGCCTGAAATTGTGGAAAGACAAGTCTCTGCCGGTTTCAAGGGGGGAACAGAAGCAAAAATGGGGACTCCTGTTATTGCAGCCAGAGGGGAAACAGGATTAGTCCAAGACAAAAACAATATAAATGAAGAATACGTTGTTGTCCGAATACTGAAGGATCTGCCGACATTCACAGGCGCAGACGGCCGGAATTATACTGTCAGTGCGGAAGAAGTCATTGTTTTGCCGCAGCTCAATGCTACAGGACTGATAAAGCGGAATGCAGCTAAACTGATTATTGGACAGGAAGACTCGGGAAAAGACTCATTTCCGGGAAAAAAGTAACTTCCTGAGATTTACAGCTTGTTTTAGCTTGAGAAAGAAAACGGCAGGCAGTTTAAAGTGTTGGATATTCTAAGTTAAGCCATGAAGGCCGGAAAGCCTATCAGGGAATAGTATGAGTATTTATATGTGTAGCTATATTTGTGTAGCTTAACCTTGTTAGCACCAAGCTTATTAAAAAGCTTGAGCAAAAACTAGTAGTAACTTAACCTAGTTGTTGACTTCGTGACCTCGCCTTGATAGAAGGTTTCCAATCGTGATATCGAGGCTGAAAGAGGTCTGAAAAAATATCAAGTTCATCCAATCAAAGGCTTCCCAAATAAGATCTTCCCAGGATCTAAACGCCATACGTATAATTTCCATATGTGTTATATAGCGCTTTTCCGCAAAAGCCGGAGAAAGCAACCTGAATACCAATAATCATTAAAAAGGTGTAAAGAATGAAGATTCCAAAGAAGTTCAGGAGTTACTGTCCTTACTGTAAAACCCATCAGGAAATAGTGGTTGAAAGGGTCAGGAAGGGTCAGGCTTCATCCATGACTCACATTGCAAGACAGAAGAAAAGACAGCAAGGCATAGGGAACAGTGGGAAATTCTCCAAGGTGCCCGGTGGCGACAAGCCCACAAAACGCATCTGGCTTAGATACCGCTGCACAGTATGTAAGAAAGCCTACCAGAGACCATGTTTTAGGGCAAAGAAGTTTGAGTTCAAGGAGTAAGATAAAATGGTAGATTATATCCAGAGGCCAAAAAGCAGGTTCCTGCGCGTAAAGTGCAACGACTGCGAAAACGAACAGATTATATTCGGGAGTGCAAGCCGTAAAATCACATGCGTTGTCTGTGGAAGGACCCTTGCCGAACCAACCGGTGGAAAATCGACAATCACTACCCATATTCTGGAAGTGCTTGAATAACTGAACAGGTAAAAGCACTTTATAGAATTAGAGTAACAGGTAATAAAGAGATAAAACTTGAGAAGTGGTACGAATGGGAAACGATAACTGGCCCGAAGTCGGAGAATTTGTTGTCTGTACTGTAAAGAATGTGACGGATTTCGGAGCCTATGTCGAGCTTGAGGAGTTCGGAGGGAGAGAAGGTTTTATCCACATCTCCGAAATAAAAGCAGGCTGGGTCAAGTACGTCAGGGACTACGTAAGGGAAGGGCAGAAGATAGTCTGCAAGGTTCTTAACGTGGACCCTTCCCGCGGCCACATCGACCTTTCATTGAAAGATGTAAACGAGCACCAAAGGCGCGCTAAAATCCAGGAATGGAAAAATGAGCAAAAAGCCGCCAAATGGCTCCAGTTCGTGGCTGAAGAGACAAAAACCGATGAGAGTACTCTGCAAGATTTGCACGAAAAACTCGTAGAAGAGTTCGGAAGTGCATATTTAGCCTTTGAAGAAGCTGTCATAGAAGGGGAGAAAGCCTTCAAAGGAGTCAAAGTTAATAAGAAATATTTAAAGAGTATAATCAAGATAGCAGGGGAAAACATCAAACTGCCTTTTGTAGACATTGCAGGCTATGTGGACTTAACCTGCGACCTTCCAAACGGCATAGAAGTCATAAAGCAGGCTCTCAGTGCTGCAAATTCTATCAATGATGCTGATGAAAAAGACATAAGGCTCGAAATAAGTTACACAGGGGCCCCAAGATACCGAATCAAGGTAATTGCCCCGGATTACAAGAAAGCTGAATCAGTCCTTAAAAAATCTGCCCAGACAGCAGTTGATGCCATTAACAAACTTGGCGGACACGGGACTTTCAAGCGGCATATCGAATCGGCAAAGGCGTGATACCCTTTGGGACAAAAGATCCGCAAATGCAAAAATTGCGGCAGGTACACTTTAAGGGAAATTTGTCCGGTCTGTGGGGGAAAAACTTTCTCCCCAAATCCGGCTCGCTTTTCTCCTCAGGACCCTTATGGCAGGTACCGCAGAATGGCAAAGAAAGGATAAGGAATTGTTATGCAACAAAGTACACTTGTCCGCCTGAAAGAAAATCTTGAACTCAAAAAACCAATCCTTTTAGTAGGACTTCCAGGAGTCGGACTCGTAGGCAAGCTAGTGGCAGAGCATCTGGTAGACGAACTTGGGGCTGAAAAAGTAATAGAAGTTTATTCTCCGCATTTTCCACCTCAGGTCCTGGTCAATAAAGACTGTACGGTCCGTCCGGTAAGCAACACTATATACTACGCAAAAGCAAAAGAGAATGACGTCCTTTTCCTTGTAGGAGATCATCAGAGTACAACTTCACAGGGACATTATGAACTCTGTTCGCTGTATCTTGACATTGCAGAAGAGTTTGGAGTGCAGAGGATTTACACGCTCGGAGGGTATCCCACAGGCAAACTGACCTCTGAGGAAACCGTCCTTGGAGTCGCCAATAACACGAAACTGATTGAAGAAATCAAAGAGTATGGGGTAGAGTTCAGGGAATCCGAACCCAGCGGTGGTATAGTTGGAGCGTCGGGCTTGCTTGTAGCTTTCAGCAAGATGCGAGGCATTGATGCTGCCTGCCTTATGGGTATGACCCCAGGATATTTAATGGACCCTAAAAGCGCTCAGTCCCTTCTAAAAGTGCTCTGTAGAATGTTCGGAATGGAAGTAAACATGGAGTCTCTTGAGAAAAAGGCAGAGGAAATGGAAAGCATTCTTGAGAAGCTAAAGGAAAAAGAAGAGCAACAGACAATTCAGGAAGTCAAACCTACCGAAGAAGACCTGCGCTACATAGGATGATATGGTCTTAGAAATGACCAGAGAATTAAGTATGAATTTAGCTAAGGCTATCTAATTAAAGTGAACACTAAAAGTTGGATTTTCCGGTAAAGGGAAGGAAATGAAAGTCAATACAGACCTCCATCTCCATTCAAAGTACTCCATGGCATCTTCCAGAAGAATGGAACTGCCGACAATTGCCAGGGAGGCTTCAAAAAAAGGGATGGAATTAATCGGTACTGCAGACTGTACTCATCCGAAGTGGCTTGAAGAGATCAAAAGAGTATCTGTTTCAGATGAAGAAATCCGCATAGATGAGATTTATTTTATCCCAACTACCGAGATAGAAGACCGAAACCGTGTACACCATCTCCTGATTTTACCTTCGATTTCAAAGGCTGAAGAACTGGCCGAGCGCATTGCTCCTTTCGGTAACCTTGAAGCTGACGGCCGTCCCAGTGTCAGGCTGAATGGCAGTGAACTTGCAGAAATTGCAAAAGACCTTGGAGCCCTTATCGGCCCCTGCCATGCATTTACCCCCTGGACTGCACTTTACGGCTACCATGACAGCCTGAAAAGTTGCTACGGGGATATGACAGATTATATTTCTTTTTTGGAGCTTGGCCTGAGTGCAGACAGTGACTATGCAGACCGAATCCAGGACCTTCACCGCCTTACTTTTCTTTCGAATTCCGATGCTCACTCCCCTTATACCAATAAACTGGCAAGGGAGTTTACGCAGTTTGATGTACCTGAGCTTACCTTTGACGGCTTGAAAAAAGCTATACTCAGGGAACAGGGGTATACAGCTACTCTGAATGTAGGATTCTTTCCTGAAGAGGGAAAATACAATCGGTCAGCCTGCATTAAGTGTTTTACTCAGTATCCGCTGCCTGAAGCCGTTGAGAATAAATGGCGCTGCCCGGTCTGCGGAGGCGTCATAAAGAAAGGGGTTTTCGATCGCGTGAATGAACTCGCAGACTTTAAAGAGCCGAAACATCCTGAATACCGTCCTCCTTACCTTCACCTTATTCCTCTTGCGGAAATTATCCAGATGACTCTCGGCCACGCAAGCGTTCAGACAAAAGGCGTACAAACGGCCTGGAACAAGCTTATTGAACGCTTCGGAAACGAAGTCAAAGCTCTTATTTACTCCGAGCCTGAAGACCTGAAGGTTGTGGGTGATGACAGGATAGTAAACGCGATCCTGGCTTTCAGGAAAGGCAATGTCGTAATCCATCCCGGCGGAGGAGGCCAGTATGGATGGCTTGAGCTGCCTGAAAACCTGAAAAATGAAGAAATCCGGCAAACAGGACAGCTTTCATTTGCAGATCTTGAGGAGATAAATCCCGCAAAAGCAAGCAAACCCGAAAAAAAGAGAACAAAAAATCTCCGGAAAAAAACCGACGAAACCGAAAAAGAAAAGCCAGGTAATCAAGAATCGAATAATACGGAACCGGATGATGCAGGCCAGAGTTCACTTTTCGATTTTTAAGAAACAGGTTCGAGAATAATAAGATATATAAGAAAGAAAGTATATTCACTAACCCTGCATCTGAAACACGTTGCATTAAAAACGTCGGGTAGCGCCCGGAAATTTTTCTCACTTTAAAACAAAATGCCCAGGTAGTCTAGTGGTAAGGCGACGGTCTCGAAAACCGTTTCTTCTTTGGGAGAGCGCAGGTTCAAATCCTGCCCTGGGCGTAGTTTCTAAAAAGGTTTGAAGTCTATTTTTGTAGGACTGTGGTTTTGGAAGTAGTGTTTAATAAACTATATACTAAAAGACAGTTAGATTCGTTGAAAAGTTCTGGCATCTCTTAAGCTAATCGAAAGCTAATCTTGAATTTCGTGAACGACTGTTTTTCCGAAGGTATATGTGAGCATAGAGCTCTCAAATACTTATCAGCTTTTAAGATTGTTTCAAAGTCCATTTTTATTGATTTTAATAAAACAACTGAAGCAGACATCCGTGCTTACGTTGGAAGTATTGAAAGATCTTTGCTCAGTGACTGGACTAAACACGACTACAAAGACCCACGGACAAAGTTAGATAAGTGGTAAAACGGTGGGGAAGAACATCCAACAACAAAGTGGATAGCTTGAAAGGAAAAGTATCAATTTAATGTCAAAACATTATCTTTTAAAACCTTAGTTTGACAGTATAAATTAAATTTAGTGAGAGGCTTCAATTTTTTGTCAAAAATCAATTGACAGTATTCATAAATTTCATCAAATTGCCTCTGATTTTCCAGCTTCACAATCACTATGAGGTAAATTAGTAAAAATTTTTGTCCCATTTTAGCACTTTTGGACCTGACTTTTTGGATAGTATCTAGATTTTATCTGAGATTCATGCTATCTGTCAAATTCTATACCAAAAATTTGGTCAAAAATCATAAAAATGGCCATCAAGAGAAAGAGAATCATCTGTCAAATTGAATCGTAAAAAATGGGCAAAAATTTGTTGAAATAATATTACTTATCATTCCAACGGATATGAAACCAATCTTTCCACATAAAAATCAAACTGTCAAACTCAGGTTAAAAAGGCAATGTGCTGATTTTTCTGTAAAATCATAACTCTTAAAAAGTTGGTAGTTTGAAAATCCAATCTCGAAAGAACGGAATTATAATCAGTACACAAAAAATGAACTTTGAATTTACAGCAAATTCGCAACACTGCCGTTCAGTCAATAGATTCGAGTGAGTGCCTTACAATCATTAATTGCCATCCTTAAGGAGACTAAAAACATGGAATCCCAAAACTACAGGCTTATTGCAATCCAAATCGGTGATGCCCTAAAAAATTCGACTTCTGTAAATGAAATCGATAGAGCAGCAAAATCCGTTTTTTCCTTTAATTGCGAAGACTTTCCGAATGAATCCATTAGTTCTGTAAGAGCAAAGAAGATACATGATTGGATATTGACTTTAGCAAAACAGAAACTGACACCTGATGAACGGAATAAATTTTTGTGTAAATTTCTTGATTTGATCGTGCCTGATGAAAGTAAAGAACAGATAAACAACCTTTTGATCAACGCAGGTATCTCAGAAGTCAGTAAAAAAGAATTAAGTGAATTCACTAACAGAAAATTTCATCCTGAAATTGTGAAAAATTGCAGCAAGCTATACTTTGACGGTCATTACTTTCATGCAGTCTTTGAAGCAGCTAAAATCTATCACCAGAATGTTCAATCGAAGTCCCAAAGTATGAAAGAAGGACAAGATCTTATGCTTCAGGTCTGGAATCCGAAAAATGGAACATTGAAAGTTACAAAATGCGTTTCAAGTACTGATAAAAACGTTCAGGAAGGTATAGCTTTTTTGTCTGCTGGCCTAATGCGAGCTATAAGGAATCCAACTGCTCATGAACCTGCACATCTCTGGCCAATTACAAAAGAAGAATGTCTAGATATACTGAGTTTTGTGTCATTTTTAATGAAAAAGCTGGATGAAGCTGTTTATTTTAGTTAGGATTGTCAGTGATAATGTGATTAGTAGCTTTTTCTTATAGTGGATAGGGACATAAGCATTTACTGGTAAAAGACTGAGATTATCGAATTTAGGCGTAAAACATGGATTTGAGTTTAATAATAGCCATCATGAGTGTCATTGTCGGTATTATTAGTTTATACTATACTCGTAAACAAACTCATGTTACGGAAAATCAAGCATCTGCCACTGATAAAAGTATAATTGTCACTCAGGAAAACAAGATAACAGAACATTTTACTAGTGTCAAGTCAAATCCAAAATGTCGTAAAGTATTTCTTGCACCTTTTCATAAGTAATCTTAAGGATTACTTATGAAAAGATATACTGTAACACTTACTGAAAATGAACGTGGAATCCTTCGTGAACTTACTTTAAAGGGTAAACAAAATTCACAAAAAATTCTCAATGCTCTGATCTTACTCAATTGCGATAAAGGTGAATGGAATGTCAACCATTCAACCAACGAAGAAATCTCCCGTATCCTGAACATCAGTATGAGAAAAATTGATCGTGTAAAGAAGCGCTTTGTTGAAGACGGTCTTGAAGTTGCTCTTAATGGAAAAAAAAGAAATCGGATTTATACTAAAAAAGTTGATGGTGATTTTGAAGCCCATTTAGTTGCATTGAGTTGCAGCGAACCTCCNGAAGGTTTTGCAAGATGGTCTTTGAGATTGTTAGCTGATAAAGTTATAGAGCTTGGCTATATTGAAAGCATTTCTCACGAAACAATACGTCATATATTAAAAAAACGAAATCAAACCCTGGCAAAGGAAAGAATGGGTAATTCCTCCTGAACAGAACAGTAGCTTGTCGGATAAGAGAAAGCAGTTACCCGCTTTCCCTCTCCCAGGAACCGTACGTGAAAGTTTCCCTTCATACGGCTCGAGTGTTTTCAAACCCTTTCTGTATCAGGCATCAGTTATTTGTATAACTGATTTTGTGATTCTGGATAACAGCCCATTAACATTACTGTCTGTAAGCCTCTCACCTACTGGTGTCTTTGAGTATCTTACATTCGTGAGTTTGTTTCCATTCACGCAAGAAAACACCATCAGTAAGTCAGCATCTTTTAAGATTAGGGCAAAGTTTGAACCCCTATTCAATCCATTACAGATTGACATTCGCTTTTTACTGAATCCTCTACCCTTTTTGTCATTGTTGCTCCTTACGAAGTTCCTACCCTTCTAACCCAAATTTGACAGAAGCATATATTATATAATGTATAAATGGGCTTCATGCATCTGTTTTCTTTATACAATTCAATGTTTTGTCTCACATCTTATGATTTATTGACATTTTTCATTTTACCTAAATGTAACATGCCAATGCGATGTGTTTTGTGTAAGTAAATACTGTATTAATTAATAAAATCTGTCAAATTAGGGTTCTAAAGGGAACAAATAGGACTTACCAAGTTTTATGTCATGAATAATTATGGATTCTTTAGGGGCCATCTATAAGCCGGAAACCGTTTGTCCATTTGCCTTAACATCATGCCAACTGTTAAAGCCTGATTTCGTACCATTTTGGTTCAAGCGTATCAATCCAATTTCGCTTGTCGTACTTCACGACTCTTACAATGGTTAACTTTACGTTCTCCTTGGAACCCTTACCCTAGCAAATTGTCTGAACTGGATTTTCAGAGGTTCTCACATTGTCCCAGAAGCTTTGCACTCCATCATTACTAATGACGCACATTCTGGTAGGGTTACCCCAAATGGAAAGGGTAGCTTAAAGCGATTGTCGGGTAAGTCGGGAGGATTACTCCTCCTTTCTCCCCTAAGAACTGTACATGAAACTTTAGCTTCATACAGCTCAAGCATCTCATAACCCATATGTAGGGCGGCAATTATTTAATTGGAATTTATTACATGACATTGTTTGTAGCAATGTATATGTGTATAGACAAAGTTAGATACTATGTGATTTTTTTAATAATTTCCATCTTTGTGATGTAAAGGTCTTTCTTTTGCATCATTGTTGATGTCTATCATTAAATTGTAAAAGGGGAAATATCCCTTTTTTTATCCCATACTTTTATACATCCCCATTAGTTTGCGTCTCTTATGCCAGATAGGGGTTTTTTATTTTATCCAGTTTTTATAGGTATAGTTCTTATAATTCCTTCTGGTTTTGATAGATATTTAAGCTGTAATATTTGCCGCTAGCGAATACCCATTTTCCTTTTTCCTATGGTTTTGCCAGTATTTGTTTGCGATCCATTTCTCTGGACTTTTGGCGGATGTCTTCTTTTTGCCCCATTTTCCATAAGCATGTTCCATACCTGCTGTCATATTTTCGCTGAATATGGATTTTGACACTACTCCGCTGATGGTAATTTAAGACAGGCCCTTGTTATGATTGGATTTGAGAGTATTTATTGAAGGTCTTCTTGTTCGCATGCTTCCCATTTCTGATTACATCACTGCTCTTCCTGCTTGCTGATCTTTTGTATGATTCTTTGAAGGTTTTTATTAGGAGTTTTGCCATTGTACTTTTCTGAAATTCCAGGCCGTAAAAAGTCAAAGCGCAGATCGTTTATATGGGTTATTGTGTTTTTCGTTGTATAGTTCTAGTCCTCTTTGTTTTTAGAAAGTTTCGCATATATGGACTTTCAGCTTCTTCAGCAATTTCTTTGGTTCTTGGCAGTTAGGCAATGAAATCGTCCGCATATTTTTTAACCAGTTTACTTGGTATTTTGAAGCTATGCGAACGATTGGATTTTATTCTTTTTAGCTGTGAATATTTTAATATTCGAGTAATTTTCTGCAATTCCATCGAGTGTGATGTTAGAGCAGAATTGTGATATGATCGCTGCGGCCCTGTGTTGTTCCTGAAATTTGTTTGGAAAGAAGGTTATGGCTTTTGAAACCTGCTTTAAGGAATTGTTTTAGAATTGATTTGTCCATTGGAATGTTATCTAGAAGCCATTCATGACTGATGTTGTCAAAACAACCTTTTATATCCCCTTCTAATATCCATTGTGCATCGCATTTTCTACTTATTCTGTTGAAGATAGTTGCACAAGCGTGTTGTGCCCTTCTATATTTTCTAAATCCAAAGGATGTAGAGTCAGCAGTGGCTTCAGCGTATGGATTTAGTGCTAATGTATAGAGAGCTTGCATGGCTCTGTCGTACATTGTTGGGATGCCTAAAGGTCGTTTTTCCTTTTTCCCATATTTTTCAATGTATATTCTCTTTAATGGTTTGCTTTATATTGTCTATCAGTTAGGCTAAGGGCAGCTTTCATCTTTGCTTCTGGTGTTCTCCATCGAATTCCATCGATTCCTGCTGTTCTTTTGCCTTTGTTTTGGATTACTTTTCTTACCGCTAATAGTTTTGCATAATGAGAATGGGTTAGTAAATAACTCAACCTCTTGACTAAATTCCATTTCTTTTGAATAACTGCCTTCGTAATCCTGACTTGCAGACGATTAACGTGTTTTTCAACTTTATTCCACTCGATGCTGTTCCAAATGGCTTTTAGTTGCGTGTTAGTAAGCTTCTCATTAGGTGATTCGACAGGTAGACTCTTGTTGGTAATTTCTTTGTTGTGGAAACTGATACATTTGTGTTCGTTCCAGGAAGATGGATTTCCTATAAGTTTATCCGTTTCATCATCTAGCGTAATTGAAGGTCTTACTTTCATCGTCCTGCCTCCATTCTTACGTTTCGATACCATGAAGCAAGTCTGCATCTTTTCAGATTAGAGCAAATTTCGAACCCTTATGTAACTCATTACAAGTTACCATTCGCTTTTTGCTTCTTCCTTTACCCTCTATGCTATTGTTGTTTCTTACGAAACTTCTACCCTTACGGGAACATGTAGGGCTTACCAAGTTTTATAAAACGTATAATTATGAATGCTTTAGAAGCCGCCTATAAGCCGGGAGTCATTTGTCTGTTTCCTGTAATGTACCATGAGCCATTACAGTCCTGATTCCATACCTTTTTGGTGAAGCGTGTCAGTCCAGTTTCGCTTGTAAGCTTGACGACTCTTGCAGCGGTTCATCTTATGATTCTTCTTTGCATCCTTATCCTGGCAGATTGTCTGGTTTTGGACTAGAGACTTTCCACGTTGTCCTAAGAGCTTCACATATTGACGTTACCATCAACACATGTCTTAGTAGGATTATCTCAAACAGAAGAGATAGCGTCTAAGCAATACGTTTTATAACTTCTTGTCGCACCATGACATAACTTCTTGTCGCACGGCATGAAAGTACGGAACAAAACTGGCTACCAATACTTCTTTTGATTTTCTGCTTCTTATCAAATTTAAGCCTTCTATGGCAATTCAATGATTAGTTTAGCGATGGTTTGAAAAACCAAAATTAGGACAACCTTACTACCAAATTTAATGATGAAAGCGATAGCCAAAAAAGGGTAAGGTGAAAAGTGCTTTCATTTCTTTGTGCCTGTTATTCAAAGAATATCATGTGCGTTTAGGAATGACAAAAATAATGACAAAAATATCATCTAATATTCACCAAATGCAATTAAGAGTTTAAATTGCTTGAACCTGTTTAAGAAACGCTATCCGGAAAAAAGATTTACTTTCAAAAAATACTGCGGAACCTGGGCAGCAAGCAGGAAAAGAAAAATTTGCTCACTTTGTTTTGAACAATTGAACGAGTTATTCCCTGAGAATGTGTCTAAAAATTAAAAAAGAAAAGAGGCTTTCACCTCAATTAAGATGGTGTACCTCAATTAAGATGGTGTATAGCTAAAGTCAGATAAAACCATCTCTGCATTCTGTCTGTTTCTCGGCGGTAAGTGATTCGTAAGCCACATCTGCATCGCAACGCCGCCTTCTACATGCGGAATACTTGTCTGGTCTGTACAGTTCCAGTCAGATATAAAAGCTCCATTAGAGAGCTTTGCAGTGAAGTGTACATACGTCGGCTCCCAATCGAAACTGTATGTCACATCTGTAGCTTTTCGGTAAGGAGAGTTATAAGGTATTGCAGTATGGTGTGCATTTGGCTGGACACTATAACTAAGCCTATTGCTGCGTATCCAGCCCCACCGAGTAGCTTCAATATCTATCTCATTAGTATCGTTATGCCGGAAGAACATAGCAGCTACAATGTTAGGATCAAGATTCAGTATTGGTGATGAAACCGTCCACGTGTATACACCATAGGTATAGTCGGTGGATGTTGTGTCAACCTCTGTTGAATACCAAATGGTTCCAACTTTCTGGATTGTCAGATGCAATTTCTGGTTTTCATCAATCCAAACACCGTTGTCTAAATTGTTCCAGTGGTTACCACCAGGATTACCAGTTCCACTTCTTACCTGCCACTCTTCACCACACCAGTTTAGAGATGTGTCTGCATCAGCGAGGTTTGCGATCATAAGCAAGCCTAACATACTTGACATTAAGAGTTGTACATATTTTTCCCCCATATTTATTAATCAGGATTATTAGATAAAAATCCATTGGTAATCAGTTAAGGAATTTTCTTACCTGAAAGCTATCGATTTTGCATTAGAAGCCGGCCTTAAATTTTGGCCTATTTGCATGAAATTGATACCCTGTTCCAGCTCAGAAATTATTAAAATATTTGATAAATGTTGAGTATATTGTCGCGCTCGACGCAGGAGAGCGGACTTTCAGAAAATAAGTCAATAAATAGTTTCAATGTTTTATATTTACAAAATGAAAATTCAATGATTCCTGTCTGTGAAAAACCGTTTATTATCCTGAGTTTGACAGTATCCACTAATTGTTACTGAATATTTCCTTCTTTTTAGCCCAAATTGACTTGACAATTTGTTTAAGTTTATAAAAATTTGTTATATATTCTATGTAATTCCATTCATTTTTGCTACTATCCAGCTATTGATCCAATCAAAATTCGCAAAAATATAATTTTTGACTCCATTTATCTTGAACTTGACTGTAAGTGTCAAATTCTTCAAGCTTTTTTTAATGAATTTTGTAGATACGTGTTTTATCCCTTCAAATTCATATCGCATCAGCGATATGAATAATTGAGCGATAAANCCAAGGATAATAGCTCCATNAATGCTATCATCCGACCANACTCTCAACGGTTTAATGTTNATTTCGTTCTTCAATGAATGGAATATTTTCTCAATAGAATCCTTTTTTCTGTATGTTATCAACGCATCTTCAAGTGTCAAATCCCTGTTTGATTTCAGACAGAAAAATCCTTCTCTCCGAGATAAAAGACATATACCAAAACTTCTCTGCTTATATTTGGACCTAACCTGCTCATATCAAGAAGTGCCCTGATTTCGGTTTGACCCGTTTAAAGCCCTATATCGTCTCTAGTGTCTTGGGACTGGTTCAACGTCTATTGGTCAACGCTCTAATACACTCAATTCGACCTGGGGTATTTGTATGGATAGCGCTCAATGTCACTTATTTCCTTTGCAAAGAGGAACGTAGAACTCGTGAAAAGACTAATGAAAATTGGTCCAATTTTGTATCTCGAATTTTTTCTCGAGAGAAATAACAAGAAACTATTTCCTCGATTATGGTTTCCTATTAGAGTTTGGAATATGACCTACGACTTTACCGCCCCTGGATAGAGTTGAAGGTACTTTTGATTTATTTTCACTTGGGACTATTTTATTAACTCTTGAAACTAGACCTTTCTCGTCTTGATTAAGCTAAGTTTTTTTCCAATATATACCTTATTGTTTAGTAGGGTTCGGGTTATGATAGTTCATGAAAATAAAGAGACTTTTATAGAAAGATGTCTTTTTCGTCAATCTTCGTTTTCGTTCTCGACAATCTTGGAATTGCACTGTCTAAGATGATTCGCGTATATTTCGTGTAAGTAATGTGTCTTTGTGCATGATAGTTGTGTAATGGATAAAACCATTTGAGTTAGTTTACTTTTTTTTACGAATATTCTATTCACGTGGTTATTTTGTACCACTCGGTCATACTTCGTTTCTTTTTCGTACTTTGGGCAAGTCTGTAATATGTTCGTTTTCGTTGCCAGTTTCGACCCAATACTTCTTTGATGTCCCTTCGTTTTCTTCAAGTTTTCCGGCAGTATTTGTTTTTTTTCGAAGGGGTTTTCTTTAGGTCCTCATTTATTACGCTCAACTAACTCTAATTAATGAGGAAAATCCCCCTTTATTCGAGCTTCTCGAATCTCTGACTGCCTTCGATATTTTTGAGGGACTATTCGAAGTGCACTAATTACGGCTGTCTCTGCAGATTAGTAATATACTTTTAGTTTGGTCGTCTATAATTGTGAACCTCTCTTCG
>JGI20225J20221_1002717_pt1 | contig 24509 bp, 22 predicted proteins | sample BioMet4_FD_20221 | JGI IMG/M metagenome (IMG submission 20221)
CCTAAGCTTATAATCGAAGCTCACCGATTGCTAGAAAAGAGCACTTTGAGTAAATGGCAGCAATATTGGAAAGATCAAATAGGTAACTGGTATGGAATGTTCCTGCACGAAAGTCAGTATCTTGAGCCTGTAATGCCAGATATTGAGGCTATGTTGACATCATCACAACGCAACGTTAACGGTACTGCTATTCTCAAGCTGCGCCCTTATGGCTTTCAAACAGTTGGTATAGACTCTAAAGATGACCTTACCAAGTCTAAACTAGGAGAATATGGAGAGATGCAGCACGGATGGACAGCTGAAGATGCAAAGGGATTTATAAAGGTAAGTTCGACTCCTCTAAGAGTTTACTACGGAATGCATCCAGACGAAATAAGATAATATCTGTCTCAAGCGAGATTATTTATATAAATGAAGTATTTGACTGCAACTTTTCTAATTAATGAAACGTCTATAATAAAAATAAACATAAAAAGAAAAGAAGTATGTCAAACGAAAGAAAAATTTATCGTTCAAGCGATCGTGTTATTGCTGGAGTATGTGGTGGAATAGCAGAGTTTTTTGACCTTGACCCCACATTAGTAAGACTTGTGTATACGTTTTTCACCGTAACAACAATTTTCAGCGGTGTAATTCTATACATAATTGCATGGTTGATTGTACCTAGGAAATATTAGATATGATTAGAATTGGAATACTTGGAGCTGCGGGCTATACAGGGGGCGAACTTATTCGCCTTCTGCTAAATCACCCTGAGGCTAAAATAGTTTTTGCCAACAGTGAAAGTAATGCCGGCAACCTTGTTGCCGACGTTCATGAAGGATTATATGGAGAAACAGAATTAAAGTTTACTGCAGAAACAGATTTTGATAAAGTTGACGTAGTATTTTTCTGTTTCGGACATGGAAAGAGTGAAGCCTACATGAGCGAGCACGACATTCCTGAAGGAGTAAAGGTGATAGACTTGGCACAGGACTTCAGATTGCAACCTGAGAATACAGTCTATACACAGCATCCAACTTCCAAATCTCATGACTTTGTTTACGGACTTCCGGAAATAAACGAAAATAAGATTGCACATGCAAATCATGTAGCCAATCCTGGATGCTTTGCAACTTGCATACAATTGGGACTGCTTCCGGCAGCCCAGATGCAATTAATAAACGATGATGTCACAGTGAATGCTATCACGGGCAGCACTGGTGCTGGGCAAAAGCCAGGATCAACGACCCATTTCTCATGGCGTAACAATAACATAAGCATATACAAAGCCTTTAAGCATCAGCATATACCAGAAATAAGGGAAAGCTTAAAGCAGGTACAAAGCTATCTTGATGCAAGCATTGACTTTATCCCTTATCGTGGTGATTTCGCTAGAGGAATATTTGCGACTGAAGTTATAAAGACTGATGTTGANATAGACACGATNGTGAATGGATATAAGGAATTCTACAAAAACGCAAAGTTTACACATTATGTAGACAAGCCATTAGACCTCAAGCAGGTTGTAAACACCAACAAGGCCCTAGTGCACTGCGAAAAGATAGATAATAAATTGCTAGTTACATCCTGCATAGATAATCTATTGAAAGGCGCTGTTGGACAGGCTGTACAGAATATGAATATTATGTTTGGCATTAACCAGACGATAGGCTTGAAACTAAAGCCTTCTGCATTTTAATATAAGGAGAGAAAAATATGAAACTATTTGATGTGTATCCGCTTTTTGACATAAATATAGTCAAAGGTAAAGGAGTAAATGTTTGGGACGACAAAGGTCAGGAATACCTTGATTTTTACGGTGGACATGCCGTAATCAGTATCGGGCATAGTCATCCTCACTACGTTGAGATGATGACAAAGCAACTTAATACTCTTGGTTTCTACAGCAACTCTGTAATCAACAAGTTGCAAGTGGAACTGGCTGAACGACTTGGAAAGATAAGCGGATATGAAGACTATCAGTTTTTTCTTATCAACAGTGGTGCAGAAGCCAACGAGAACGCACTGAAATTAGCTTCATTTAAAAACGGGCGCAAGCGTGTGCTCTCTTTTGAAAAGGCTTTTCACGGACGAACATCTCTCGCCGTAGAGGTGACAAACAATCCTAAAATTATAGCTCCCATAAACGACAACAATCACGTAACGTTTCTTCCCCTCAACGACCTTGAAGCATGGGAAAAAGAACTAGCGAAGGGTGATGTATGTGCATGCATATTAGAATGTATTCAGGGTGTAGGCGGTGTAAACATGGTTACGCCTGAATTTGCACAGGGATTGCAGAAAGCCTGCAAAAAATACGGCTCCATACTTATTTGTGACGAAATACAATGCGGCTACGGACGAAGCGGAAAATTCTTCGCTCACCAATGGNTNNGNATTCGTCCTGACATNATATCTGTAGCCAAGGGNATCGGTAACGGATTNCCAATGGGAGGAATACTTATTTCACCCGACTTTGAACCTATCTACGGACAGCTTGGAACTACTTTCGGAGGTAACCACCTGGNATGTACAGCAGCTCTTGCTGTGCTAGATGTGTTTGAGAAAGAAGGACTTGTTGAAAATGCTCACTTGGTGGGTGAATATCTCATGGATGAACTTAGACAACTGCAACAGCGCACNACACACATCAAAAGTGTGCGAGGACAGGGTCTTATGGTTGGCGTTATTCTTGACATTCCACACAAGGAAGTAAGAAACAAGCTCATCCACGAGCAGCATTGTTTCACTGGTTGCTCATCAACCGACATTTTGAGAATTCTGCCACCATTATGCCTTACAAGAGACAATGTGGATGATTTCATACAACGTCTTGAAACAGTGTTAAACGAATTATAGGAACATCATGAAAATATCAATAATTGGCGCAGGCGCAATGGGTGGAGCATTTGCTGAGGGATTGCTGAAAAGCGACAGCATAAATGCTGCAGACATTACCGTTGCCAACCCACATACAGACAAACTGGAGAAATTCGCTGCAATGGGCGCTAGCATCACTACCGACAACATGGCTGCAGCAACAGGTGCAGACATCGTTGCTATTGTAGTGAAACCTTGGCTAGTTGAAAAGGTGATAGAAGAAATCAAACCTATACTTGANTANAANAANCANNTNATCNTTAANATGGCTGCAGNNATNNCTTCNNCNCAANTNTNTGAATGGANGNNAAAAGGNGNTNGTTCTGACAANCCANCNATATTCCAAATAATTCCNAACATAGCAATAGCNGTAAAGGCTAGTATGACTTTCATCGTGCCATGTAATGCTAGTGACGAACAGACAAATATGGTGAAAGGAATATTCGACCATGTTGGACAGACTTATCTTACCGACGAACAGCATCTTGCTGCTGGAACAACACTAGCTAGCTGCGGAATTGCATACGCAATGAGATATTTCAGAGCTGCATCAGAAGGTGGCGTTGAACTTGGATTCAAAGCTGATACTGCCAAAGACATAGTCTTACAGACAGTAAAAGGTGCAGTGGAACTACTTCAAGCAAATGGCAACCATCCTGAAGCTGAAATTGACAAAGTAACAACCCCAGGCGGACTAACAATAAAGGGACTTAACGAAATGGAACACGCTGGATTCACAAGTTCAGTAATCCGTGGACTGAAAGCCGGAATAAAATAAACTATGTGGCATTGAACGATTGCACATAGGCGAGTATTTGAGCATAATTAATGACTTAATTAACACTGCATGCAAATAAAACGCTCGTGAAATACATTAATATAAAAAGTTTTCGTAATTTTGGCGTAACGAAATTATCAAACCATTAATTATGGAAGAATCAATAAAACAAATTGGNGAGAGACTGAGAGGTCTTCGTGATGTGCTTAACATTCCCGCAGAAGAAGTTGCAGAACTCTGCGGAATAAGCGTAGACCACTACTTGAAGATTGAGGCTGGTGAAGCTGACCCTTCTGTCTATCGACTATCTAAGATTTCAAAACGTTACGGAATTGACTTGGATGTTCTCCTTTTCGGAGAAGAGCCACGCATGAACAGTTACTTTCTTACAAGAGACAAGCAAGCTCCCGAAATTGATCGTGGAGACAAATACAAGTACCAAACTCTTGCAAGCGGATTCAAAGGAAGAAAAATGGATCCATTCCTTGTGCAGGTAGACCCAATGCCAGGGGATAAGAAAAACAATAAGAACACACACGACGGTCAAGAATTTGACTTCGTACTTGAAGGTGTGTTGGAACTTACTATTGATGAGAAAGTTCTAGTTCTTAAAAAAGGTGACAGCATCTACTTTGATGCTAAAGTACCTCACTGCATGAGAGCGCTGGAAAATGAACCGGCTAAATTTCTTTGTGTTGTAAACTAAATAAGAATTAGAAAATGTTAGAAAGATTTTTAACACAGACTTCATTCGTGTCTGAAGAAGATTTCGAGAAGAATCTGCATTTCAAAATACCTGAGAATTTTAACTTCGCATATGATGTAATGGACGCTTTGGCTGAGGAAACACCAGACAAACTTGCTCTATTATGGACTAGTGAGCGTGGCGAAGAAGTAAAAACGACTTTTAAGGAATTTAAGGAACAAACAGACCGCACAGCTGCTTACCTCATGAGCCTAGGAATAGGACGAGGAGACAAAGTGATGCTTATTCTGAAACGACATTATCAGTGGTGGCTATCNATGATGGCTTTATGCAAAATCGGTGCAATTGCCATCCCTGCTACACATATGCTTACAAAGCAAGATATTATTTATCGCAACGATAGTGCAAGTGTAAAAGCTATTATATGCGCTAACGATGAGTATGTAACTTCACAGATTTTAAGCGCAATGCCAGAGAGTCCTACTGTGAAACTGCTCGTAGCGGTAAATTCTATGTCTGAATATGACAAGACTATACCAGAGGGTTTCCACGACTGGCATAAGGAGTGGATAAATGCTTCAGAGTTCAAACGCCCAGAAAACGTGAACACCAATGAGGACACAATGCTGATGTATTTCACCAGCGGAACAAGTGGTGAGCCAAAGATGGTTGCTCATGATTATCTATATGCACTTGGACACCTCACAACTGGAGTTTATTGGCATAATTTGAACGAGAATAGTCTACATCTTACAGTTGCCGATACAGGTTGGGGTAAAGCCGTATGGGGTAAACTCTATGGACAATGGTTTGCTGGTGCTGCTGTATTCGTATATGATCATGAGAAGTTTACGGCAGAGAAGATCATGAGACAGATTGAAAAATATCACATCACTTCTTTCTGCGCACCTCCTACTATTTATCGTTTCATCATTCGTGAGGATTTCTCTAAATACGATTTGAGTAGTCTCGAATGGTGCACAACAGCTGGAGAAGCAATGAACCCATCTGTTGCTGATAAGTTTAAAGAACTCACAGGAGTTACAATATACGAGGGTTTCGGACAGACCGAAACAACTATGACGCTAGGAACCTTCCCTTGGGTAAAACCAAGACCTGGTTCTATGGGCAAACCTAATCCTCAATACGACGTAAGACTATTAAGACCTGACGCCACCGAATGTGAAGACGGAGAGAAGGGCGAAATATGTATTGTCATTGGTGACGAAAAACCTTTAGGACTATTTAAGGGATATTATCGTGACGAAGAAAAGACCAAAGAAGCATGGCACGATGGTATTTATCACACAGGTGACATGGCTTGGAGAGACGAAGATAGTTACTTCTGGTTTGTTGGTCGAACAGACGATGTGATTAAGAGTTCTGGCTATCGCATAGGTCCATTTGAGGTTGAGAATGCACTTATGCTTCATCCTGCTGTTGTGGAATGTGCAATAACAGGTGTTCCTGACCCAATACGTGGTATGGTGGTTAAAGCAACAGTCGTACTTTCTGACGAATACAAGGAAAGAGCCGGCGACGAATTGGTAAAAGAGTTGCAGAATCATGTAAAGCACGAGACTGCACCTTATAAATACCCTCGTATCATTGAGTTTGTTGATGAATTGCCTAAGACTATTTCTGGTAAGATTCGTCGAGTTGAAATTCGACAAAAGGACAATAAACAATAGATATTGAGATAGAGACAAAATGAAAAGAATTGTAGTAAAGGTGGGTAGCAATGTGCTTACCCGCGACGACGGTAAACTTGACGTCACAAGAATGTCTGCCATAGTAGATCAGATTGTTTGGATGAAGCGCAACGGCTTTGAGGTTATTCTTGTTTCTTCGGGAGCAATGGCTTGCGGTCGTGATGAGCTAAAAATCGATCGCAAACTGGATTCTGTGGGGCAAAGACAGCTATTTTCGGCAATAGGTCAGGTGAAACTTGTTGGACTTTACTACGATTTNTTTCGTGAATACAACATGCATGTAGGTCAGGTACTCACCATGAAAGACAGTTTCTCTACTCGTGGTGAGTATCTGAATCAACGTGCTTGTATGACTGTAATGCTTGAAAACGATGTTATTCCGATTGTAAATGAGAATGACACGGTGAGTGTTACCGAACTGATGTTTACTGATAATGACGAACTTTCTGGACTTATTGCTTCGATGATGGATGCTGACACATTAATTATTCTGAGCAATGTGGACGGAATCTTCAACGGCGATCCAAACAACCCTAACACACGAGTTATACCTATGGTAAATTATGACCGCGATTTAGGCGAATACATTCAGGATACCAAGAGTGGATTCGGTCGCGGAGGTATGATCACAAAGACCAACATCGCCAAAAAGGTTGCCGAAGAAGGCATAAAAGTTATTATCGCTAACGGTAAGACAAACAATATCCTTATTGATATTGCCACAAAGCCACAGGAGACCATGCATACGGAATTCCGTCCTAATCCTAACCCTACATCACAGGTTAAGAAATGGATTGCCCACAGCGAGAGCTTTGCAAAGGGTATTGTTCACATAAACAAGAATGCTGAAGATGCTCTGAAAGGCGACAAAGCTGTGAGTCTTTTGCTTGTTGGAGTGACTTCTATAGAAGGTGACTTTGAAGAAAACGATATTATAAACGTAGTGGGAAGCAATAACGAAATCATTGCCGTAGGCAGAAGCGGATATTCTTCTTCTGAAGCAAAGGAAAATATCGGCGCACATGACTTAAAACCGCTTATTCACTATGATTATTTGTATATGGAACAGTAAACAGCTATGGAACTTACAGATACATTCAAGAGAGTAAAGGAAGCAAGCAAGATGCTCGCTACCATCAGCGACGAGAAACGCAATGAGGTACTATTGGCTGTTGCCGATAGTATTGAAAACAATATTCCGCAGCTGATAGCAGACAACGCACTTGATTTGGNTCGNATGGACAAANNCAATNCTATGTACGACCGNCTGCAACTCAATGAAAAACGTCTGCAAGATATTGCAGCCGACATGAGGCACGTTAGTACATTGCCTTCTCCTTTAGGAAGAATTCTTAAAGAGAAGACACTTGATAACGGATTGTATTTGCGTAGGATTAGTGTGCCGTTTGGCGTGATTGGAATGATCTATGAAGCTCGTCCTAACGTTACTTTCGATGTATTCTCACTTTGTTTCAAGAGCGGAAATGCCTGTATTCTAAAAGGTAGTAAAGACGCTGATGAATCCAACAAGGCTGCCATCAAAGTTATACATGAGGTACTTAAAAAATTCAATATCAACACAGATATCGTAGAATTACTGCCGGCTACTCATGAGGCTACAGCAGAAATGCTTACAGCGGTAGGATACATTGATTTATGTATTCCACGAGGAAGCAAACGGCTAATAAACTTTGTGCGCGACACAGCGAAGATTCCTGTTATTGAGACTGGTGCTGGAGTTGTACACTGCTACTTCGACGAGAGTGGAGACGCCGAAATTGCGAAAGACATTATCCATAATGCCAAATGTCGCAGATGTAGTGTCTGCAATGCTTTAGATACGCTTATCATAAATAGCAACAGATTGAATGACTTGTCAGAAATCTGTAGCAAACTAGCCGAAAGTAAAGTGGTTATCCATGCCGACGAAAGAGCTTTCAATGCTTTAAACGGACACTATCCTGAAAGCCTTCTTAAACAAGTAACTCAAGAAATATGGGATACAGAATGGTTGAGTATGCAAATGGGTATAAAGACCGTCGACTCTATAGATGAAGCGATTCAGCATATTGCCGAATATGGCAGTGGACACAGTGAAAGCATCATCTCAGAAGATATTGATGCACAACACCAGTTTCAGACATTAGTTGATGCAGCTTGCGTTTACGTAAATGTTCCAACAAGTTTCACAGACGGTTCGCAATTTGGACTTGGAGCAGAAATTGGTATCAGTACTCAAAAGTTGGGTGCACGTGGTCCAATGGCACTTGAGGAAATAACAACCTACAAATGGATTATTGAGGGACACGGACAGATAAGATCATAAAATNAATAGAATATGAAGACTTTTTTTAATGTAGAAGACCTCGGGAATCTTAACGATGCTTTNGCTGAGGCAAAAGAAATAAAAAACAACCGTTTCGGTTATCAGGAACTCGGCAAGAATAAAACCTTACTGATGATATTCTTTAATAATTCATTGCGAACACGTCTGTCNACNCANAANGCAGCGATGAATCTTGGCGTAAACGTGATTGTGCTTGATGTCAACGCAGGTGCGTGGAAACTAGAAACGGAACGTGGAGTGATTATGGACGGAGACAAGAGTGAACACCTTCTTGAAGCCATACCGGTAATGGGAAGCTATTGTGATATCATAGGTATTCGTTCGTTTGCAGGACTCAGCGACAGAGATTTTGATTATGCCGAAACAATTGTAAACCAATTCGTGAAATATAGCGGACGCCCAGTTTTCGCAATGGAGACATCAACAGTTCACCCTTTGCAAGCTTTTGCCGATTTAATCACTATTGAGGAATATAAGCAAACAGCTCGTCCTAAAGTTGTTCTTTCTTGGGCTCCTCATTGTAAGAGTCTTCCACAAGCTGTTCCAAACAGTTTTGCACAATGGATGAATGCTGCAGACGTGGATTTTGTAATTACTCACCCAGAGGGATACGAACTTGACCCAAAATTTGCTGGTAACGCAAAGATTGAATACAACCAGAAAAAGGCTTTTGAGAATGCTGATTTTATCTATGCCAAGAACTGGAGTTGTCCTGGTGTAACCAATCCTACTGATTACGGAAAGATTATCAACAGAGACCCTTCTTGGACTGTAGACACAGAACACATGAGCTGGACCAACAATGGTTATTTCATGCATTGCCTGCCTGTTAGAAGAGGACTTATCGTTACTGACGATGTAATAGAAAGCGACCATAGTTTAGTTATACCAGAAGCTGCCAATCGTGAGATTAGTGCAGAGGTNGTAATTAAGCGNATGCTCGAAAGTTTATAATAATAAGAATGATTATATGATATCTTTTGAATGTGATTATAATAACGGTGCTCACCCAAAAGTTTTGCAGCACTTGATAGAAACTAACTCGAAACAAAGCCTTACATACGGATTCGACGAATGGAGCGACTCAGCTAAAGAAAAGATCCGCAATGTATGCAATGCACCAGAAGCCGATATTTATTTCCTTAGTGGAGGAACACAGACCAACATGACTGTGATTGATGGTATGCTACAAAGCTACGAAGCTGTTATTTCGGCAAAGACTGGNCATATAAANATTCATGAGGCTGGAGCTGTTGAATTTACAGGTCATAAGGTAATTGACCTTCCTGCCCAAGATGGCAAGATGANCGCAAAGGATTTGAGTGATTACATGAACTGGTTTGTGAATGATGAAAGCACAGAACATCTTGCGCAACCAGGAATGGTATATATTACTTATCCTACAGAATATGGTACNATATATTCAGCAGAAGAAATAAGCAATATATACAATGTTTGCAAAGAGNANNNNCTCCACNTGTTTATTGACGGAGCNAGAATGGGCTATGGAATAATGTCGCTTAAAAGTGATNTTGACCTCAAATTCATTGCCGCTCATTGTGATGTATTCTACATTGGCGGAACAAAAGTTGGAGCATTGTGCGGAGAAGCTGTAGTATTCCCGAATGGAGCACCAAAGCATTTNTTCACTACNATAAAGCAGCATGGNGCATTAATGGCAAAAGGNAGACTTATCGGCATACAGTTTGATGCATTGTTNACCGACAACCTTTATCTTGATATTTCAAAACATGCAATAGAAATGGCAGAAAAGATGAAGCAGTTGTTTGCGAAAAAGGGCTATAAGTTCTTTCTTGACTCACCAACAAACCAGCAGTTTGTCATAGTCCCGAATGATAAGATGAAAGAACTTGAACAACAAGTTATGTTCACTCATTGGGAGCCTTATGACGCACAGAATTTCGTTTGCCGTTTTGTAACTTCATGGGCTACAACAGATGAAGATCTAAAGATACTAAGCGAGATTATTTAATCTCGCTTATTTTTATTTTATGAATTAAACTTCTTCAAAAAATAAAAACTTTAGTGATTTCCTACATGTTTTTGCGCAACGCGTTATTATACAGTATGTTACCCCATGTATTAAGTCAAAAGCTAGTTATATATTCGCTGCAAAGCACGTATTTCCTTAAGAATAAGATTGTTTATATGCATTTGCTAATAAATCATACTNATCAAAAAGCCTAGTTTATATGTTCTATAAAACTTTATAAGTACAAATATACATTTTTGTGGTTCATCCGACAAATCGGTTGGTGGATATAATAATATGATATCTATATTACTCCTTTAATGTTTTTTATTTTGCGGAAAGAGTGAAGGAAATCATGGAAAAACGTCAATAAAATCGAGGTAATTAAAAGTTTAATTTTTAATAGAGCAAGTGTGAAACGACTTACAAACAAGGGTTATTTATGGAGAGTCTTATCCTTTAACTAGAAAAAGATTCCAGAAAAAAAGAAAAATTACCTACATTACCTACATTTTTGGCTTAAATACCTATCTATCAAATATTTACCTAATGTATAAGAGTGCATTTTCCTACATCTTTCCTACATGGTTCCTACATTATAAGCACGTATTTGCACCAAAACGATGGAATTTGATCAAACCATAATACCAAAATCACTTTTTAAGTCACACCATTAAACCGTGTCTCTGGCAGTAACGCAAATCACATCAATGCCTTTCTTAAGAATTATTATTCAAGAAACGCCACTGCTATTTGTAAATATATTTTAAAAACAAATAAATTTATATGGCATTTTGATATGCCAACCTTCCCAGTAAAGGATTTCAGAAACAATAATGATTATCAGTAACAGCTTAAAAAAATGTATAGTGAGTCAGTAAGTATAACTATGATTGTTTATAATCAAATACTATTATAAGTAAATGTATGAAGCACAACAAANATAAAATCGCCTTTTTCGGTGCGTCTTTGAGTGATTAGACCCTAATCACTCTGCAAAGCATGTAGGACAATAGAGTGATTAGGGCCTAATCACTCCCTAAAATGTATAAGAACGGACTTATATACATTAGCTAATGTATTGTATGACAATGCGTTTCGCAAAAACATGTAGGAAACAGCATTAAAAACTCGGAAAAAAAGGTTCTTCTTCAATTTAGGGGGTTAAATATCGGTGTTTTAGTGTTATAAATTATTAGTTAACGCATTGGTAATCAATACATTAGTTAACGTTAAAAAGTTGTAGATGTGGTGTTTTTTTTGTATCTTTAATGTGTGAAAAATAAAAATAAAACAACACGCACTTTGAAATCTCCAAGGTATTTACAAAGAAACTTGTGATAGGGGGGGGGGGGGGGGGGGGGGGGGGTGGTGGGGGGTGTGGGGGGGGGGGGGGGGGGGGGGGGGGGGGGGGGGGGGGGGGGGGCTTGACAAATCTCCGAAAGGTATTTACAAAAGAAACTTGGGAATACGCAAGCACGTCAACCTATGCTCCCGCCCGTCCGGATTACGTATTAGGAACGGACAACGCACTCCTCGTCGATAGAAGCGCGATATTCAACATTCAATGCTATAGATAATCAGTACTTGCCGTAACCGATCCCGGAGCGGGCGGGTCGATTCCCGGTCGTTCCATTAGACAAAGAAACATTACCGTTACGTTATGTTATGGTCTTTGTACCAAACTTACTTTAGTCAGTTGTGAATATGGTCTTCAAAACGTAAATAGAAACTACCTTCGGTAAATTGAAAGCTTTTTTTAACGACTAAGCTTATGAAACTTCATAGAAACGTGACACATCTACNGAACTATCCGAAGGAATAGAAGAAACAATATATAAGTCGTTTTCTACGCTCGAACGCGGTTAATGTACAACATTCGGTTAAATTCCGGTCCATAGTTAATTAGCCCACGTAGGAGGAAAGGACGTTGGTATAAAGACTTCCTATACGTCCAAACATATTACGACAGATATAAACCGACGCAAAAAAATTCAAAACGTCGAAAAGACTACATCAGTAATGGACAGGTAATAATATAAAGACTAACGAAACCCGTCAATGAAAACAAGGAAAGAACAAGAACCCTAGAAACAATACATAGGGACTGAAACGGACCGCTTCATAGAATATAGACAGAGAATCCGGGAAACCACCGGAATGTATACTCAAACCTTGTCTACAGAAGAGTAGGTAGAAGAAAAGTTACGAACAACCACGCTACCTTGGTGACCGACTAATAGGCACGGTCAAGACCTCAAAACTGCCTCATAAAGGTAAACATAAGGTAACGACTCATTAAAGAAATAAAACATAATTTGTTTCATATCGCGACCGACTCTAAATGTAAGTTGAAGTCGCTACAGAAAGTTTCCAATAGAAGAAGGACTAATAACAGCACGACGTTTATCATTAAAGATTGGGAGAAAGACGACGAACTAGAAGGTAGAGTAAATTTCTAGAGGCTACTATATTGAAGACCGAAGCAGGTCCTTACCCTATTCCATACCCGTCCGCATAAAAAGAAGACTGGGAATACATATCTTACAAACTACAGTAATGGAATTATGGAAGGAACCGTCAATAAAATCAAGGCAATTAAAAGATCGATGTTTAATAGAGCAAGTGTAGAATTATTAAGAGCCAAGGCTATATACGGAGGATATTACCCCCTAAATTGACGAAGAACCGAAAAAAAATTATGGCAATACAAAGTGACTTGAAGAAGTATTATATGCTTAGTTCAACCGATTTGTCGGATGAACCATTTTTGTAAATAGCATAATTGCGAAAAAAACGCGAAAAGCAGGTATGATTTGCTGTTTAATGCCACTTTTATCCCGATAATGTCACTTAATGTCACTCGCTCACCCCTTATAAACAAAGGGTTTGTGACATTATGACATTAGTGGCATTAAAAAAACTTTTTCTGGTAGATAAATGCAATTAACGCATATCTACATGGTATTTTAATTCAGCTATTGCATAATCAGAAAGCCTTTGGATATTATAATCAATCATTCTTAATTTCTGTTGGCTGAATAATGTTGAGAAAGATGATTTAAGATCTATCCCACCTCTAGTAATAATAGCTTTGCCATTAGATTCGAAAGTGATAATCACACAATTATTATCAGTGTCAATAATCATATAGGCCGTTTTGCCAATATTAATATCACTAATAATCCCCATATTAGTCTTCTCTTCATCAGAAAAATTATTGCTTAANAGTTTACCCTTAGGATAATCCATGCACACTTGACAGACATTCAGATAAAGCCTATAAAGCTGAAATTTACGATTATCGTTTAAATGATTTTTATATCCATCTGAGAAGATGACTTCATCCAAAGACATTCCAAATTTGGCTTCACTATAAAAATGAAGAGCTTTAAGAGAGTTTAGTTTTTCTGGAGATGAGGTACTAAGAACTTGGTTTTGTTCAAAATCATTAGGAAGTTTATTTATTATATTATGAGTAACTTCATAAGACGGCAGGTCTGTTACTGATACCAAGTTTGCATCATATTCACACAATATATCTAACTTTTCCAAATAATTAATACCACTAACAAATTTGGGGGATTGTAATGTTGATGCATCTATATATAATATGTTACCTACATAAATATTATTATAACTTACATCGTAAACAGGTATAAGGTCAGTAGAAAGGTTATAGTCTAGCGGTTTCACGTTTTCCANATGATACCAGTCTAANGAATCACTAGTACTATCAGCCTTAACAGAGTCCGTTTTTATAATTTCCTTTGTCTGTGGTCTACCATCAAGTTTTTCGTCTTCACTACAAGAAGACAACATCGCCAGTATAATGGGGATGCATAAAATCATCTTTAATTTCATTTTTTGATCTTAGTCTATGTTTTGCTTATGTCTTTATACAACACAAAGTTATAAAAAATATCTTAGCTATCTTATTATCTTACAGAAAGTCTAAAATCAGTGTTGCAGGTATGTTGCAAGTTAAAATACATAATATCAACTTCCTAAGTTGTTTTTTACTTATTTGTACAAGTCAAATTGCAACAATTTTTATTTGATTACCTATACTAACAGATGTAAAATATATGTTCCACATAACAATAATTACCTCTTTATCTTTGCTAATTGTAAACTAGACCAAAATAGCCTAAAAAGATTCCATAAAATTACGATTGGAACTGCTACAAATCCTATCAATAAACTAAATATAAATCCAATTATTAAAGAAATTATTGCATGTACAGAATCATACTCTACAATAACATTATGTGTCCATGACTGAATTAAATAGTAGCCTGTTAATATTGTTATAAAGAAGTATCCACTAAATTTAGCATCATGTAGAGAATGATTATGAGATAAGAAATTCCATTTATATCCTATATAAAATAAGACAACATATAATAAGAGATATAGCATTGAATAGACAAAACTATTTTTATATCTGCTAATTTTACATGAAATACATAATGGCTTTTTTTGACCGTCAACACACTTCTGACAAAGTCCTCTTCCACAATTAACACATTGGGCAACTGCAGGTTCTGTTGGATGATTAGCACAATTCACGATGACTTATTTTATAGTTTCTATATTATTAACTTCAGACAATAATCAACAGTTTCCTTAAAAAAAATATCCGACAGGAAGGATTCATACCACTTCCTGTCAGAATATCTACTTTTAAAATGTATATATATATAGGTTAAGTAAGTCTATATTATCGCCAGTTCTGAAAGTATATAATCAGAGCGAACAACTAGTTATAATCTTTTCACGGTTAATTATACAACCACTGGTTAGAATTTAATTATTAGCAACTGATACGTACAATTTATATATTATGAATAATACTTATTGTAGTATTAGAGTCCCTTCATATATTTGCGTTGACGTTTTCAAAAAAAGTTGGTATTCACCCTCTTCCACTGTTGTTGGAATTACAATAGAATTTATTCCATATGGTACATTTACACAATAAACAACGTCTCCTTGATTATCTTGTATCTCAACAACTATATCTTGAAAAAAACTATTATTTAGAAACAATGTATTTCCTTCAACACTTACAATCGGCATTGCTTGAGGTGCACGAGTGACAGGTGTGGGTCTTGGATCTATAACCGTACAGGTCAAATCAATTACATAACCTCTTACTCCATTATTTGCCACTACAGATATAGTCGCAGTACAAATGAAAAAAAAGAAAATTAAAAGCCTTTTCATAATTATTTGCGTTATTATTTGGTAGTGCAAATATATTAAAAATGAGAAGAAAGGACTTAGATAATGTTGATTTTAACCTTTACATATTTTACACGTTTTTTGTATATTGCTGATAATGAGCAATATACGCAATGTTTGCAAAAAGAGATATTGATTATGATTTTCTAATTTTCTCATCAAAACTTTGTGCTCCACCTTTTAAGTCGTAAAGAGATAACAGTAATTTGGCACGAAGATTTGTTATAACTTGTGGAGAAACGTCCAACAGACATGCCATTTCGGAAGGTAGAAATCTTAGTCTGGTCAAAAGGCAAAGACTAAACTCACGTTCTTTCAATATACTTTCTTTAGTTATAAGAAATGATAAAAACGCATTATCATATTTTTCAAAATGCAAGCGCAAATTTTTAATATCAGAATACGAAGCTTGTTGACCCTTTTGAGATAGTGCATGCAAATAATTCACAATAGGAGCATTGAAAAAAGCATCACGCATTCCCCATTGGTCAGGACGTAACTTATCACTTTGCTGTAATGATAGCTTTTCTTGCAGACTCTCTATCTCATTATGAAGCTGATCAATAAACTCATTATTCAGTGAATCTTTCTTTTTAAGAGTGCGTGATAATTCTTGTTCTCTATTTCGCAGCGTAAGGATATCAAATGCATAACTTGTATTTTGTTCTTTCATTTTATTGAAACGAAGTCTGTTTCTCATATAAAAGATTAGGAAAAGCAAAAATAACACTATTATAATAACAATAATAAGCGCTGTTCTAATTTTTAGTTGATACTCCTTCTGTTGTGCCAAATCCTTATACATGCTATAATTAAAAATGGCATGCATCTGTTGTAAATGTCGCGTTGACATATGTGCATAAGATGAATCAACAGCATTGTTCCATAGTTCACTATATTTTACTATAGAATCAACATCTTTCTCTTTTTTATATAAATTAAATAACCCTTTAGCTGCCGCTTGCTTGTTATTATAATCATTATAAGTATAAAGTTCGTGTTCAAAAAAATATTTTGCAGAGTCGATTTTATTAACACCTAAATAATATAAACCTTTATAATATTCATTAATACCATTTTCATTAGCATGTATATTTGTTTTGCTAAAATACTTCTGAGAAATATCCATATAGTATTTTGCCTGAACAAACTGTTTTTTTAAAAGATAAATATAGATTTCTATATCAGAAGGTTGAATAGCTAATTCTTTATATCCATATCTACGATACAAATTGCGTACATTTTTATTTGTTATAAAAACAGAATCGTACTTCCCCATTAAATAATATGCCATCCCTTTATCTTTATAGTATGCCAAAGCTCCTAATGTATCTTTTGCTAGGAATGCGTATTTACTAGCAAGTTTAAAATAAGAAAGCATAATATTATACGAGTCTTGCTCTTCAAATATACCTCCCATTTGTCCATAGATTCTTGACAAGGTATAAAAGTCGCAGTCTTTATTCGATATATCAGCATACTTTATTGCATCTTCATAATATTTAATCGCAAGAGGTGTATCTCCCATGTCACGATATACGCATCCAAGAAGATATGTTGCCTCCATACGCTCATTGGCATTGCCATTCTCCAAATAGTAATCAACGACATCATTCAGGGTACTGTCTGATTTCATTGAGATAAAGAACTTATTGTGCGCACTGGCAAGCAACAATTCGTATCTCATTCTGTCGGCTTTTGTTAAATCAGCTTTATCATTACCTATCCTACGTAATAACGTCAATGCTGTTGTATCAGAGTTTTGGATGCAAGTATCTATTTTACTCCAGTCTGCTGTATGTGCATGATTAGTACAACCTATAAGGCAAACACTTAAAATTAAAAGTATTACAAGATGTTTCATTGCTTATTATTCAGTATAGGTTGAATGGCTGGATTTTTTATGATAAAAGAAATACTTAAATCGTAAAATCCTTTGTGATCATTCCATTATACGTGTTTATGGAGAGATGTATGATATAGCCTTTTGGCAAATTGGCTATAGGAATACTTATATAGCCTTTAGTCGAATAATATTCAGGTACTCCGTTTTGGTCATGATACATACGAAGACACAATTCATGAGTGCCGTCAGACTTTGATACTAGCCCATCATTAATAATTGAGATGGTTTGAGAATTTGTAGATGCATCCTGCTGACCAGTCTTTACATAAAAGCCTATATTAAGGTATTTGCTATTTGTACTGACCCATGCACTTTCAAAGTTAACAGGATCGGTATGTATTTCCTTAAAATCGCTTAGAGGATGATATGCAACAACGGGCACACGCGAAATACTGTATGCCGTTGTTGTATTATTGTCTACATTATTATAATAATATAGCAGCGCACGATAATCAGAGTCAGACTTCGCTGCCCAGTCTGCAGAAACATGCGGACTTAGCACCAAAGAATCACCGTCATCAGTTTTCACATAGTTTATCTCTTTTGCAGAAATAGTATGAGCCTCAACGAAATCAGCCTTGATATATGAATACTTTCCATCTCCGCTATCGTAGTTCTCGTCCTTACATCCAAAAAGAGTAAACGCTACTAAAACACTTATTATAATAAAGTTTTTTTTCATCTTACGGATAAATAATTTCTCAATGGGTTAGCATACATTGTAAGCATACGTTCACGAAGGAAGTCATCGTCCTTAGAAGGAAGTTCTATCTTTGCGAGCTGACCTGCTATATAAGTTTCAAACTGAGCTTTCTGTTCAGCTGTATAGAACTTACCTGCAAAATCAGCAGAACCATTAAGAATATCCAAAGCAACATAGTTACCCGGATAAAGCATATAACCCTTATATATAGATTTATCAATATGTTCAGCAACAATTCTATATATATCAGTCTTTGGAACATCAGGCTTTATAGTATCAAGAAAATCATCTATGCACTTGGCACATTGATAATGTACATGGCCCTTATATCCAATGATACCAGTCTGCATACTCACGATATCATCCTGAGGTTCTTTCTTCCAACCTTCAACGTCACGCTTCATTTGAAACTCACGCGCTTTTAGGAAATCACAAGGATCATATTCATAAGATATAGCAAGAGGTACAATATGCAAATTTTTAAGGCGTTCTACAATACTGCCATTTCCACCCATAGCCATCATCTTCAGAACTGCTTCCTGAGTGCGATCATTGCTATCCTTAGCCCTACCTTCACGTTGTGCAATCCAAATATTTTCATGCTTCTCATTGATGGCAAAATGCATATAGTCAGATAATAGTTTGCTTGCCATAAGCATCTGACGCATAGGTAATCCTCGTTCAACAATAAAACTCTTGTTAACTCTAACCACATCTTTCACCCACGGAAGTGAAAGAAGGTTGTCACCAATAGCGATTTCACATGTGGTAGTGAATTTAGCATCAATAAGCAACTTATCCAATATCGCAGAGTCGAGTACAATGTCACGGTGATTACTTACAAATGTATAGCGCTTCGTATTATCAATATTTTGAGAATCCATCTCACATCCGGTACTACCCTTCTTGAGAACATTTTTCACAAAATCATAACTGAAAGCCAATTGAAACTCATGACCATTTTTGCAACTGCGCATTTTCTTGGCAACTACATCAAATGGAACACCTGGATACAAATAAGCTAAAACGCTTTTAAACTGTTCATTTGAAAGCAATCTGTCATACGCCTTTGGGAGATCTTCTTCCTCCCAAGGGCGTATATCATCGAACTCTTTTGGTATAATCATATTTTCAGAATTGATTTTCAACTATATCGCTAAGCACGTCCTTTATGTCAAGACCTGCTGCACGAACCTGCTGAGGAATAAAGCTTGTTGCTGTCATACCTGGAGTAGTATTGATTTCAAGCATATTCACAACATCGTTTCCTTCTTTATCCTTAGATATTATATAATCTATGCGAATGATACCGTTTGCATGAAGAATGTCATAGATGCGATTTGTCTCTTCAGCAACTTTAGCAGCAGTCTCTGGATTAAGACGTGCTGGAGTGATTTCCTGAACCTGGCCGTTATACTTTGCATCGTAATCAAAGAATTCATTGCTTGTAACGACTTCTGTAGCAGGCAAAACAACAGACTTATTCTTAGTCTTGTATACACCCTGTGAAATCTCAGTTCCTTCCAAAAAGCCCTCTATCATCACCTCGTCGCTCTGCATAAAAGCAACACGAAGAGCAGGAGCAAGTTGATCGGCATTCTTTACTTTTGAAACTCCAAAACTACTGCCGTCAGCAGCAGGCTTTACAAAACAAGGCATACCTATCTTCTCTTCAATTGTAGCTTCGTCATATTGCTCGCCGCAACGCAACAGAAGACTGTTTGCAACCTTAACGCCAAAGCCACGAAGATAGTTGTTAAGCACAAACTTATCAAATGTCATAGCCTCTACAAGTACTCCACTTGTAGAATAAGGTAGATGTATAAGGTCGAAATAACCTTGCATCACTCCATTTTCCCCAGGCTGTCCGTGAATAGTGATATAAGCATAATCAAAATAAACAGATTTACCAGCCATAACAAACGAGAAATCATTCTTGTCTATTTCAGCAGTATCGCCGTTATCAAAGTTTACATGCCAATCAGTACCCTTCACGTCAACAACATAAATATTGTAACGTTCCTTATCAAAGAAAGAGTACAGTCCCTGAGCAGAGCGCAGAGATACGTCGTGCTCTGATGAATCGCCACCACATACAATGGCTATGTTTCTCTTTAAATTTTCCATTTTATTATATATATTTTATTCTGCAAAAGTATCTTGTGTGGTCCCTTTTATGTAACTTCTCCACTTTTCAATAAGGCTGCTGAAATCAGCTGGCCATTCAGAATCAAAGTCCATCTGCTTTCCTGTTATAGGATGAACAAAGCCCAATGTCTTGGCGTGCAGAGCCTGACGAGGACAAATTTTAAAGCAATTCTGAATGAATGCCTTATATGTACTGCTGCGTTGTCCACGAAGAATTTCATTCCCCCCATAAGTCTCATCTGCAAACAGAGGATGTCCGATATTCTTCATGTGGGCACGTATCTGATGTGTGCGTCCTGTCTCAAGTCTGCATTCAACAAGAGTCGTATATCCAAAACGTTCGAGAACTCGATAATGAGTTATGGCAGTCTTACCAATTCCGCTGTCGGCAGGAAACACCTTCATTCGCAATCTGTTTTTAGGATCACGGGCAACATTTCCTTCTATACTACCCTCGTCTTCAATAACATTTCCCCATACCAGCGCATTATAGCTACGGTGTGTGGTCTTATCGAAGAACTGTTTTCCCAATGCCGTCTTAGCTGCAGAAGTTTTAGCAACCAAAATAAGTCCGCTTGTNTCCTTATCTATTCGGTGAACTAGTCCAACTTCTGGATCATTAGCATCAAATCCATCCAAGTCCTTCAAATACCATGCTATAGCATTGATGAGNGTACCAGTNAAGTTTCCGGCTCCAGGATGAACTACCATCCCAGCTTTTTTATTAACTACTATTACATCATCGTCTTCATAAGCTATATCTAGCGGAATATCCTCAGCAACAATACTTGTATCATGCTTAGGACGGTCGAGCAAAAGAGTTATCACGTCATTAGGACGTACTTTATAGTTACTTTTTACCGGCATTCCGTTCACATGGATAAATCCTGCTTCGGCCGCCTGCTGAATTCTATTACGACTCTGATACGGATTCTTTTCTGAAAGAAACTTATCAATACGCACCTGAGTCTGTCCAGGATCAACTTCTATCTTCCAATGTTCATAGAGTTGTTGATCATCGGTTTCAAATTCTTCAATTTCGTTTATATCTTCAATCATTTATTTTTTCTTTAAGGTGTTGTCTTGTTTGATTCTGTATGTTCAGGTTCTGTAGTTTCAGATCCCGATACAACTTCAAACTCATCTACATTTCCATTATTCTCATCAACATCAGGACTAGTCGGATCAACGTAGTCCACAGAATCAGAGACATCTCTCTTTCCGTTACCAACCTGGATGATAAGTTTATCTTCAACAGAAATTCTATCACCGGCCATCACATGATGTCCTCTAACAAGAATACCATACACCCAGTCTTTCTCACCAGATATATACTGNGGCATACCAAGTTTAAATCCCATTGAGGTCAACTTAGCCATAGCCTCTCTAAGTGAACTGTTATCTATAACATCAGGAAGCGTGATAGTAGGAGAATGAGGAGAGTTAACTGTTACATATATGACATGTCCCTCCTTTACCCTTTCACCTGGTCCTGGAGTTTGTTCAAGGACACAATCAGGAGGAAGATTTTTCACGTATCCAGTATCACTGACTACGATTTCAAGTCCTGCATCATTGAGAATATGTTCTGCGTCGCGAAACAATTTATGCTTAACATTAGGAATAGGAATAGACTGCCCATGATGTGTATATACATCAAGTCCGAACTTTACACCAAGGCAAAGCGCAATAACAACAGCAGCCATGGCTAGAAAATTCTTCCACAGATACCAGCTTTTAAATTTCTTGACGAATTCCGATGACTCCATTTATATACATTTATTAATTGCAAAGATCGTGCAAGCGAGTTCAATACATCAAGTTAACTTGAATGCTTTGCCGAGTATAGCCTTATCTTATGCAAAGATAATGCAAGTTGAGAGAAGAACAAAATAAATAACAAAGTTTTTATTTTTTATTCCAAGTGTAGCCTATCTTCAACGATAGTTGAAGATATAAGAATCCAAGCAAGGCAACAAATTTAATAACACAAAAAGCAGCAAGGAAATTACTTTCTTTGCTGCTTCTTATCGTGATCTACGACCAACAACGGATTATTTACCGTGGTTCTCGCTAGATACAGTTAATTTCTTACGACCACGAGCACGGCGAGATGCCAATACACGACGACCATTCTTTGTTGCCATTCTCTCGCGGAATCCGTGCTTGTTTACACGACGGCGGTTGTGAGGCTGAAATGTTCTTTTCATTTTTTTACGTATTTATTTTGTTATTTTATTGCTTGTAAATGATGTCGGAGCTATCCGCGCATGCAATTCCTCCACTTCTGAATTAAAAGTTAAAAACACTTCAAAGTATAATATCTACACTTTAGCAAAGTCAAGTTTAAACCTTTTGGGTTGCAAAATTACTCATAATTTTCGAAATACCAAAGAATTAAGAGTTTTTTAAGTTGCAAATTGATGTTTTTTTATAAAAATATAGTAACTTTGCAGTCGAAATTCAGTTATAAACACTGTATCAAACGTTTTAGAAATTATAAACATTAAAAATACAATAATGATTAATTCACAAGAAATTAAGATCGGTACATGTATTCGCATGGATGGTAAGATTTGGACTTGTATTGACTTTCAGCACAGAAAGCCAGGAAAAGGTAACACTGTTATGATCACAAAGTTAAAGAACGTTGCTGATGGTCGCGTTCTTGAGCGTACATTCCAGGTCGGTTTCAAACTTGAGGATGTTCGCGTTGAGCGCCGTCCTTACCAATATCTTTATGAAGACACTACCGGAATGATTCTTATGAACCAAGAGACTTTTGAGCAGATCCCTGTAGGAAAGCAGCAGATTACTGGTGTTGACTTCATGAAAGAAAGCGATATCGTAGAGGTTGTTACTGATACTTCAGACGGAACTATCTTACTTGCAGAAATGCCTGTAAAGACTAATCTTCGCGTTGCTCAGAGTGAACCAGGAATCAAGGGTGATACTGCAACAAATGCAACAAAGCCTGCAACTCTTGAAACAGGTGTTGAAGTTCGTGTACCTCTTTTCATCAACGAAGGTGACCTTATTCAGGTAGACACACGTGACGGAAGTTATTTAAGCCGTGTAAAGGAATAATTAAAAATCAAATACTTAAAGGTGAAAAAGTAAATACATGGGAGTAAGAATACGACCATAAAATGTTTACTTTTTTACCTTTTTGCTTTTATGCACCTTGGTTACTCTATATATAAAAATTATGAAATACTCAATAATAGTACCTGTTTACAATCGCCCTAACGAAGTTGACGAACTACTTGAAAGCCTCACAATACAGACTTTGAAAAACTTTGAAGTCGTTATTGTCGAAGACGGTTCAAAGATTACGTGCAAAGATGTATGCGACAAGTATTCCGAGAAACTTGACTTGAAGTATTTCATGAAAGAGAACAGTGGTCCTGGACAAAGCAGGAACTATGGAGCAGAGAAAGCTAATGGTGAATATCTAATAATTCTTGACAGTGACGTAGTGCTTCCAGAGAATTACATCAAAGCCGTTGAGGATGAAATCAACGACAATGATGCTGATGCTTTCGGAGGTCCCGACCGTGCACACGATTCATTTACCGACACTCAAAAAGCTATATCATATTCTATGACAAGCTTTTTTACAACAGGAGGAATACGCGGAGGAAAAAAGAAACTGGATAAGTTTTATCCACGTTCATTTAATATGGGAATAAAACGAGATGTTTATAGCAAGTTAAAAGGCTTTAGCGANATGCGTTTCGGTGAAGATATAGATTTCAGCATACGCATCTTCAAGTCTGGATATAAATGTAGNCTATTTCCTGANGCATGGGTNTGGCACAAACGACGCACTGACTTCAATAAATTTTGGAGACAGGTTTTCAACAGTGGTATAGCTCGTATAAACCTATATAAGAAATATCCAGAATCACTGAAACTTGTACATCTATTGCCAATGGTATTCACAGTCGGAATGATTTTCCTTTTTACATTATGTATTACAGGAATCATTACTATACTGACAGCAGTTGAAGGAAAATGGCAAACAGCAGGTTACATCATGACTTTATGTTCGGTTCTGCCAATAATACTTTATTGCCTGCTAATTCTCGCTGACTCCACAAAGGT